>Ga0209135_1000154_pt1 | contig 24024 bp, 20 predicted proteins | sample LauGreSBDMM110SD_4_FD_187570 | JGI IMG/M metagenome (GOLD analysis project Ga0209135, IMG submission 187570) | Freshwater lake microbial communities from Lake Michigan, USA - Su13.BD.MM110.SD (SPAdes) (version 3) | ecosystem: Environmental > Aquatic > Freshwater > Lake | place: Lake Michigan... | reverse complement strand
ATCCTTGAGTGTATTGTATATACCATCAATACTGTCATTTTCCATCGCAATCAAATAACAACTCGAGAGTTGCTGATGGGGAGTGCCGGAATTGAAGAGAGTCGGCGTGGCGTGCGTGAAATACTTCTGCGACATGAAATCATAGGTCTCTCTGACTCTCGCCAAATCGTCGCCGTGGATGCCCAGCGCGACTCTCAGCCACATGTGCTGAGGACGTTCGATGGGACGTTTGTTCACACGCAACAAATACGCACGTTCGAGAGTCTTGAACCCGAAATAATCAATCAAATAATCGCGATCGTATACGCACATTTCGTCCAACTCCGCCGCAAATCGCTGCGAGAGTGTGTAGGCCAATTCCGATATCATGGGCGACGCATTGCCATTGCGGTCAACATGAGTATATAACTGACGCATGGTTTCGCTGAATAAACTCGACGTGTTTTTTTGGTGGTTGGACACGACAATTCTGCCGGCGAGAGAATTATAATCGGGATGCGTTGATGCCAATGAGGCGCATTGTTCGGCACTGAGTTCGTCGATTTGTTTCGTGTGAATGCAGTCGTATAATTGGTCGATGACTTTCATCGTCAATGTGGTATAGTTGATTTTTAGGTTGCCAACGCCCATAATTGTCTCCTTTCCAATCTTTTTGAGCCTATTTAGGATTTTGTCAAATGCCACAATCTCCGTTGACCCATTGCGTTTCAACACATACATATCACTTACTTCTTCGAAACTCATTTTTTCGCGGTGGTATATTTGTATACGAACAACGCGTTTATACCCTTTTTAGAGGAAAAAACCTGCGTAGTATATATAATTATAGAATGCCACGTTGTCCTCGCGGAACTCGCCGAAACAAGAAGACCGGATTATGCCAATCCGCAAAGCGCACTCCAGCTGTTAGCCCTATTACCCCACCTTCTCCCAAAAGCCGCAGATGCCCTCGCGGAACTCGCCGAAACAAGAAGACCGGAAAGTGCGTGCGTCATAGTAGTCGCCCCACTCAACCTCGCGCACCTCTTGCTGCTCGCGCGGCATCAGCCTCACACGCCAAGCTCTCCGCCAAGGAAATCAATGATATTGTTGGACAATGCGGCGCAATGAGCAAATCCGACGAAAAGGATGTTCGCGAATCGTTGGCTGAATTAACCCAAGAGAAGGGATATGTCAGTTGTTTTGGCGAAAAACCCGTCGGTTTGGTCGAACAGGCTGTCCAAAAGGTCCAATGCTTCAAGAAATACGGCGATCCTATCGTGTAGGGGAACCTACGGTTCCCCCTACGACCCCCTCCCTTCTGGGTGCGCTTCGCGCACCGTAAGGATGGCATTGTAAGCAAAATCATTGATACCTCACACAAACATACATATAACTATTATTATATGTATATTTTCGGCAAGAACCTCGGCAAAGACCTCGGGTGAGACCTCGGGTCGAAGACATATATTTCACCCAAGATTGTTGGAGATACTCGGGCCAAAGCCCGGGTATCGAGAAACCGCCAGGGCTTATGCCCTGGCTGGTTTGCCGAGGTCTTGCCCGAGGTCCCTACCGAGGTCTATACCGAGAGTATTATTGTATGAGAGTTATAGATTCTCATACAACTGCTATCCTTGTTGTTGCTTTTCGTTCCGCGGCGTTAGCCGTGGAACAAAAAGCGCCAGTAAGGGAAGGGGTCGTAGGGGAAACCGTAGGTTTCCCTACTTACAGTTTGAATCGCTTGTACACCTCCAAGGCGACAAGGCCGCCCAAGATTTGTGCCAAGCAGTAAGGCACCACGTCATTGACGGGGAGTTTGCCAGCGGCGGCCATCGTAATGGACACAGCGGGGTTAATATGTCCGCCCGAAATGCTGCTGGCTAACATAATAATGAGAGCAAGAGACGCACCAATAGCGAGTGGGTTTCCGGTGGCGAGGATCACGTAGACAAAGAGGACGGCGCCCAAGAATTCGACTAAATATTTCTGCATGGCTAACTATATTGTATATGGCGATTTTTTATTCGATAGACATTTTTTATTTTTATTTTTATTTTATTTATACCGAGCATGGACCATCGGTAATTGATGTATGGTCCGAATCAGCGGTACGCGGGCGGCGGTCGCGATAGGAACGCCGCTTTGCCCTGGACGATGACGGGATTTGGGCGGAACGACCGCTCCGCCGCCGCGTACGCGGGCTAACGCATCGATTCTCGTGTTTTTTTCGACATTGGAAACAAACGACATGTTGCTCTTGGACGCATTCAACGACCCCACTCCAATTTCGCTGACACGACGATTGACCGCAATCTGGGACGCATCGCGACTCCCGTTGCCGTACCATTTTTTGGTACGGGTTTGGTCGAGAGTATTTGCAACGGACGGAACCGTTTCGCTATATGCGTATCTTCCGAGCGCAAAATCGGCCGTTCCATCGGACGTCAAGTCTTTTGCGGGCATGGCCTTTGTGCTGGATAAAACCGCATTGTTTACATTTTGTCTGCTAAACATCATTTTGTACATAATAAATACTCTTGGATTATATATTATATGTATGTTTTTTTCATATCGGGCAAAGACCTCGGCAAACCAGCCAGGGCATAAGCCCTGGCGGGGCTTTGGTCAGGGTATCTCCAACGACCTTGGTCGGAGACAAATATCGTACCCAAGGTCTTTGCCGAGGTTCTTGCCGAGGTTCTTGCCGAGGTTCTTGCCGAGGTTCTTGCCGAGAGTATAAATATAATAATGTTGTATGACAATTTATTAATGTCTGGTCGTGTGGATTAAAATCCACATGACCAGCATATATGGCAAGACGATGGAACTGATGCCATTGCGAAGCATAGGCATCAGTTCCCGCGTCTAAACATTAATTCTCATACAATCGATTGCGGATTGTTGCTGTGAATCTGTAATATATGGGTGTAATTACAGAGATGATTTTTATTATTATTTTTGAATTATTAATTTGGTTATATATATTATCAACCGATATTGCAAAATGGCGCCAATTATGGAATACCAAGTAGAAAGCAGAATAAGACATAAGCATAACCATCGGCAACGGCAAAGAAAAGCGCGATATACGTTTCCAAATGAAGTAGATGAGAATGAGTCGTTTCAATTCAGTCGCGATTCTCCTACACGTCGACATTCCATGTCAGGCGCAAATGTCGAGAAAGAATATAATAAAAATGTGGGGTTTGACCAAATAAAGGAACTGTTATATGAAAAACACTTTATTATAACGAAAACCAACGAAGGTGTAAAAAAGGAAATGATTATCAAAAAATACAATAAAATTCATCCTACGCACATCATAGAGGAAGAAACACCAGAAGACAATATATTGAAAACGATATCGAATAAATCTTCTAAAATATTGAATAGTGTATCGAAAGCGGCGCTGAAAATAGTGTACTACATTGGTATTTTATCTTGTATTATAATTTGAACCGACGACCTAAAGCCCGGCAGAGATATAGATTCTCATACAATCGCTTGCTGGTTGTTGCTTTTCGTTCCACGGCGTCAGCCGTGGAACAAGAAGCGCCAGTAAGGAGGGGGTCGTAGGGGGGAAGCGGCCGGGGCCCAAAGCCCCGGTCGCGCTTTTCGATTCCCGGGCTTTGGCCCGGGAATCTCGACCTGGGTCCCCCTACTTAGCTCTTCTGAATAAACCGAAACAGACACAACAATCCAACCACTGAGAGTGAACCCACATAAAATTGGAAAATGTAATCACTCTCTTTCGACCTGACGGGGGCTTTCTTGGCATCAGCAACGGGAGTACGAATCGTCGGCAACTGCGTTTTACCCGTCGAACTCGGGATAGCACCGAACTCGTGGCCGTTTAGCGCAATAAACTTCGCCCCCGCAGAAGAAGAGACATTTTCGGCGATTTCGCTATATCTCGCCCCCTCTACATCCGCTCCCACCACCGAATCAGGAATTTGTGGAACGGAATTGTGTTCCAAGTATGCAATAGAAGGTATGTTCTGAACTGGATAAGACATAGTATAGTATATTATAAGTGTATATGTTTTGTAAAATATATAAACAAACATTTTGATTTACGATAACGTAAACTCTCGATGTGTGGAATCTTTGCTTTGTTTAATGTCGGGTCGACGCCATCCGTTCCCATTGGTTCGTCGCCTTACTGGGACTCGCATGGAAAGATGCTGACCGACAATGTGTATCCGGTCAACATGCCCGTGGAACTAAACAATCTATATAATGCGTTTATGAAGGGGCGCGGCAGAGGACCCGAAACGTCTAAATTATCAACGTATCAGTCAGTCCTATTGGGGTTTCACCGATTAGCAATCAACGGTCTAAATCCAGAGTCGGACCAGCCGATTTGTTCGGGGGATATTCGGCTCATTTGTAATGGCGAAATCTACAACTATCGAGAGTTATATGCCGAAATGAATATCTCGCCGCGCACTGGTTCAGACTGCGAGGTCATTATTCATTTGTATAAAAAATACGGGATGGAATACACACTCTCGGTATTGGACGGAGAATTCGCGTTTGTTCTAATCGACGGCAACACTGCGTTTGTTGCGCGCGACCCCTTCGGCGTTCGACCGTTATACACTACTTTTTCGGAGTCGGAACAAGTACACGCGCCAATATTTTCATCCGAGCTCAAAATGATTCCGCAATATTATCCCGTTATCTCCACGCATTTCCAGCCGGGCACATACTCCCAATTCCGGTTCGTTTCGGGAGTATGGTCGAATGTGTTTCATCAAACCCGGTATTTCACTCCCGGTATTTCGTATATTGGAAAGGGCGAGAGAGACGACGACGAGATTTGCGGCCAGTTGCGTGCTAAATTTATACGCGCGGTCGAGAAACGATGCGAATGTACCGAACGCCCAGTGGCCTGTTTATTGTCTGGTGGACTGGACAGTAGTTTGGTTACCTCGATTGTATGCGATTACCGCCGGAGATGCGGCCTTCCTCCGGTAGAAACATACAGTATTGGGCTGGAAGGGTCGGAGGATTTGCGGTATGCCCGCATCGTCGCGGAACATTTAGGCACCGAACATACCGAAATCGTCGTATCGGAACAGGATTTCCTCGACGCCATTCCGGAAGTCATCCGGGCAATCGAGAGTTATGATACGACCACGGTGCGAGCGAGTATTGGCAATTATTTATTGGGGAAATATATTGCGGCACATAGCCGCGCCAAAGTCATCCTGAATGGCGACGGGTCCGACGAATTGATGGGCGGATACTTGTATATGCGCGCCTGCCCCGACACTCTCGAATACGACCGCGAAACCCGCCGATTATTGAGCGAAATACACGCATTCGATGTATTGCGTTCCGACAAATCGATTTCGTCGCACGGTCTCGAACCCCGCACTCCCTTCCTCGACCGCGATTTTGTCCAGTATTACTTGTCTATTCCCGCTCCCATGCGTCGGGGCGGAAAAATCGAAAAACATTGGATACGGAGGGCATTTGATTGTCGGGAGTCGCGCGGTGAGCCGTATCTTCCCGCCGAGATTTTATGGCGGAGAAAAGAGGCATTTAGTGATGGAGTATCGCATCGCAAACGTTCGTTGTATGAGATTATACAGGATTATGTGGTGAAAATGGATTATACGTATTACACCAACGACAGTTCACAGCCAGTGTCGTTCCGTAAACTGCGTGTTTCCAAGAATCCGCCGGACACTCTCGAACAGTTGTATTATAGAAGCATCTTTGTTCATTGGTATCCCAACACCGATATCCTTCCGCACTTCTGGATGCCGAGGTATGTCGATGCCAAAGACGCCAGCGCGCGGACGTTGGCGATATACAGCGAAGACCAAGCCGAATAAAACATACACACATAATTTGATAATATCCGGGGATATTACCAAAAATACATATGCATACTGTATATAGTGCAAGTATGAATTCTCCTTTGTCGGTTAGTGTTATTTTGGAGGAAAGCAAACAACGCATATTGGACGAGCAACAAGATATTATTAGAGGCGATACCACGATGGAGGATACTGCCAAACGTATCATACAAGATTTACGTGGCGACTTAACGGAACTCAAAGATTTAGATAAAGTCCCCGTCGAGATTCAACGAGACAGTGCGTGTATTCGTAATATGTCAAATTGGAGCAAAATCAAATCTTCCCATAAATTCGATAGCCCGGATTTCTCCGCGAAAAAGGTGCGCGCGGACATGAAAGACTACGCACCGAAAATGGTGGAATTGTTGAAAAACATCCGCAAATTGGACGAACAGGATATGCGCAAACACGGCCGAAAATTCAAACATTTCGTGTTTTCCGATATCAAAACCAACTACGGTGCCAAGATTATCGCGTCTGCACTTATTGCGGATGGATATAACCTGGGGATGGATATTCCGGATCATCTGAGAAACGTTACCCGCAAGAAATCCATTACGACAACAACGGTCGTCAACCCCAAAGCAGCACTGCCTCGGCGGCTATCCCCAAACCACGTACACGGCGAATTCAGTGAATCCGAGTCGGATTCGGACGATTCTTCTTCGTCTTCCGACGACGACGACGACGACTCATCGGACTCGGACTCCGATTCCGACGACGAGATGAACGGAGGCGCACCCAAGAAGGCGGCCATTTCGTTGAAATCCGACGAGGACCTGTTGAAAACCAAATACAACAACTTTTTATTGATGTCATCGGTGTCCGTTTTCGGGAGTGCGCTCCGTGTCGAAACCAAGAAGGCCATTTTGCGCAAATTCAACCAACGTCCCGATAACGTCTACGGTGAATTGGCGCGTATTATCGTTATGGACGGTGGGTTCAAGGAAGGCATTGATTTGTACGATATCAAGTATATTCATATCTATGAACCCCAGGAAACCGCCGCTGACCAAAAACAAGTCATTGGACGCGGCACACGCACCTGCGGCCAAAAAGGCTTGCGATTCCATCCTCAATTGGGCTGGCCACTTCACATATTCAAATACGATATCGTGTTTGGAGATAACCTGAAATCCGAGTTCGAAATGACGGACACTGCGTTTGAGTATTACCTGCGCTCCAAAAACATCGACGTGCGTCTCATCAATCTAACCGACGAAATGGAACAGGCGGTCATCGAAGGCTCGGTCGATTATGATTTGAACCGCGCGGTCCATTCCTTTGCAGTAGATGCGGATGATTCGCCCCTAAGAGGAGGAGGCCGAGCGAGCAAAGGAGGAGCCCCTGGCACACACCACGCTATGCGTAAGTATGTACACGAGCATTTTCAGGAATATATGTGGGCGCCCGTGAAAATGGAGAATTTGTGCGGATACGAAGGCCCCAACTCGATGAAGGGCGGGGCATCCAAGATTAAGTTTTCACCAACCCAAGATTTCATTCGCCATTATTTTGTTCCCGAGTGCGGAGTCAAAGGCATGTTGCTGTATCAATCAGTCGGAACGGGCAAAACATGTACTGCCATCGCGACGGCCACCAGTACGTTTGTTCCCGCCGGATACACTGTTTTATGGGTTACCCGCACCACGCTGAAAAACGATATTTGGAAAAACATGTTTGACCAAGTATGTAATATGCAGATCCGAGACGAACTCGACCGGGGTTTGGATATTCCCGATGTAAACGCCAAACGTATGCGTTTATTGTCGAAAGCGTGGTCAATTCGCCCAATGTCCTACAAACAATTCAGTAATTTGGTCAGTCGGAAAAACAAGTTATACGAACAACTGGTGAAACGCAACGGCGAGGTCGATCCCCTACACAAAACCCTGCTCATTATTGACGAAGCACACAAGCTGTTCGGTCAGAGCGATTTGTCCTCCATCGAACGTCCCGATACCGACGCTCTTCGCGCGGCGTTAATGAACTCGTATGCGGTTTCGGGGGCCGAATCCGTGCGTTTGTTATTAATGACCGCCACGCCCATCACCAGCAGTCCCATGGAATTGGTTAAACTCGTGAATTTGTGTAAAGAACCCTACCAGCAATTACCCTCGGAAATCGACAGTTTCGCGGCTGCGTATTTGGATGAAGCCGGACGGTTTACGAAAGAAGGCCGAGAGTATTTCTTGGATCATATTGCCGGACATATCAGCTATTTGAACCGGGAAAACGACGCGCGCCAATTCGCTCGCCCGATTATACACAATGTAAATGTTCCTCTTATCAAAACCGAACAAGAACTCCGCAAGCTCAAAATGGTGGACAAACAACTTGCTACACGCGAAATCGACATGGAACTGGCGGAGGCGGCTACTGTAGTCAATAATATTAAAAACAGAACCAAACGCAAGTTGAAACTGAAGGATTTCAAGAGGTATTTGGAAGATTGTGCTTTTGTAGGTAGAGCGAAAACCGTGAGCGAATGCCGAGCCACAATCCGGCCAATTATTCAGAAAATTATCGACAAACAGACCGAAATAAACGATGCAGGGGGTTCTCTGAAGGATATCCGCGCCAGGATAAACGATATCAAGAATACTCGTAGGGCCGTGTTAGGTCAAATGCGAGAATATCCCGAAACCAATCCGAGAGAATTCAAACGACTCACGCGTTCTACATATAGACGCCTGAAAAGGAAATGTACGTCGCGAGTGTATTTATCCACCGCGAAACAGGATGAACTGATAAATAGTCATCCAATGTCGCGTATGGTCCAGGCTGGATTGGATACAATTCAACAAGAAAAGGCCCGAATCGGCGAACTTATGCCTCTCATTTCCGGCGCGCAAAAGAATCGCATTCAGCAACTCCGGGAGTTAATGAAAAACCCGGATTTTACTTCCGACGAACGCAATGTAATAAAGCGGGTATTGGCCGATAATATGAAAACGTTTAAAGGAGTACGGAATAACACCACCAAACGCGTAAAGGGCCATTTGGGCGAATTGGCGAAAATCGAAGGCGCGTATACCAAAAAGAAACGAGCGGTCAGAAAAACCATACGGAAAATGCTGAAGAAACACATCCAAACATTGCGTAGAGAAGATATCGAGCGGAGAAAACTGGAAAGGGCCGAGAAAAAGGCGAACAAGGTGAATGAAGTCGCGAAAGACGCGCTGGAAGACATCTCCGATCTAAACGAAGAACTTCAAGAATTCGTAAAAGAAAAAACGGGACTCATGAAAGACGAAATCAAACGTTTTTCCGAAGAAGACGATAACGAAGACGAACGCAAAGAAGCCGAAAAGGAACGGAAGGCGGCCGAAAAAGCGGCCGAAAAAGAACGCAAGGCGGCTGCGTTAGAATCCGAGAGACAACGCAAAGCAGCAGAAAAGGAAGCTGAAAAAGAACGCAAGGCGGCTGCGTTAGAAGCTGAGAGACAACGCAAAGCAGTAGCAGCAGAAGCCGAAAAAAAACGCAAGGCAGCGGAAAAGCAAGCCGCGTTAGAAGCTGAGAGACAACGCAAAGCAGCAGCAGCAGAAGCCGAAAAAAAACGCAAGGCAGCGGAAAAGGAAGCTGAGCGGCAACGCAAAGCAGCCGAAAAAAAGAACGCGAAGAAATAAACAAAATAAAAATACATATTTGTGTACTATGTATTTTTTGGCTATGGTTGTATCTCTTACACATCATAATACAACTGGATTATTTCAATTGTTTTGTCTGTGGTATTTTCTGGGGCTATCCAGTAATTGATATGTTCTTCCAATGTATTCAACCGTTGGGTCCATTCGCTTTTTTTCGATTTCTTTACAACGCATATTCCGTTTTTATCTTGACCCCAACACGAAGTTATATTTGTTCCGTCCTTTTTGTAATCGTCTGGGTTAAACCGAATAAACACGATGGGCCGGTGTCCTACGTCTTGCGATAACTCCATTATGCGTTTGTTTTGACAACTACAATCATAATCGGTATGTTGGTTTTCATCGATTTCTATAATGACAACTTGGTATAATAAATCCAGTAATAAATCCGGTCGGCGTCTGGAACAGCCGCCGTTTACTATTCTGTCTGCTACCCATGGTAAATCGGGGAATTTCGTTTTTACGTGTTCGACTACCGAGTATTCTTTGGTTTTGTAGTTGCGGGATACCGGTTTGTCTGGGAACAAGTGCATATAACAAAAGAGGCAATAACCGTCGTATTTTTCTTGAACACGGGTTGAACACAAATGAGTTTTACATTTTTTGTTTTTCACGTCGACCATACAATCCGTTTTATGTGCGGCACAAAACAATGCTATTTTCGAGCCTTCTACATTAAATACTGATTGTGTCTTACACCCTTCGTGTATACAGTGTTTGTGTTTGATGTCAACCATTCCATCCTTTTTATGCAAAGCACAATACAATGCTTCTGTCGAGCCTTCTACATTGAATGTTGGCCGAGTATTACATCCATCGTGTATACAGCGTTTGCTTTTGATGTCCACCATTCCATCCTCTTTATGTACAGCACAAAACAATGCTGTTTTTGCCCCGTCTACATTAAAAACTGGTTGTTTGTTACACCCTTCGTGGATACAGCGTTTGTTTCTGATGTCCATCATACCATCTTTTTTATGCGCAGCACAGTACAATGCGGATTTAGAGCCTTCTTTGTTAAATATTGGTATAGTCTTACACCCATCGTGGATACAGTGTTTATCCTTGACATTCACCATCTCATCCTTTTTATGAGTATCACAATACAATGCGTCTTTCGAGCCTTCTACATTGAATACTGGTCGAGTATTACATCCATCGTGAATGCATCGTTTGTTTCTGATGTCCACCATACTATCTGTTTTATGCGCAGCACAATACAATGATTCTTTTGAGCCTTCTACATTGAATACGGGTACAGTCTTACATCCATCGTGTATACAGTGTTTGTTTTTGATGTCCACCATTCCATCTTTTTTATGCACAGCACAATACAACGCTTCTTTCATGCCTTCTACATTGAATCCTGGTCGAGTCTTACACCCATCGTGGATACAGCGTTTATCTTTGACATTCACCATTCCATCTTTTTTATGCAGAGCACAATACAATGCTTCTTTTGAGCCTTCTACATTGAATACGGGTAGAGTCTTACATCCATCATGGATACATCGTTTGCTTTTGATGTTGTTCATCCCGTCTTTTTTATGCACAGCACAATATAACGCTATTTTCGAGCCTTCTACATTGAATACTGGCCGAGTTTTACATCCATCATGGATACATTGTCTGCTTTTGTTGTTATTCATCCCGTGTTTTTTATGTGTAGAACAATACACCCCAGTTTTCGAGCCGGGTGTGTTAACCCCAGTGGTTTTATAACAGTCGATTTCTTTACACATTTGTCTAATAAATATAACTATGAGACAAATATTTAAATCAGTTATATATATTTTATCCGCACATACCGATATTAAAAATCGGCCGTAAACTCAAACACATTTTCATCGACCGTTTTATTTGCGAGGGAATATGCCGAGTTAACTCTTTCAAAAAAATTGACCTTACTCTCTACGCTGATCAGCTCCATAAAATCAAGAGGATTGGCCGTCTTGTATATCTTCTCGTATCCCAGCTGCACACACAATCTATCCGCCACAAACTCAATGTATTGACACATGAGATTGGCGTTCATTCCAATGAGACGGCATGGCAGAGCTTCCGTAATGAACTCTTTTTCTATCTCGGCCGCTTCGTGGATTATTTCGTGGACACGCTTCTTGGCAAGTTTTTTGTTGAGTTTCGAATAAAGTAAAATCGCGAATTCGGTGTGGAGCGCCTCGTCGCGCGAAATGAATTCGTTCGAAAGCGTCAAGCCGGGCATTAAGCCGCGTTTCTTGATCCAATAGATAGATGCAAACGAACTACTGAAGAAAATGCCTTCGACACACGCGAAGGCTAATAAACGGGATGCAAACGAACTGCGGTTGTCGCCAATCCAGCGTTTGGCCCATTCTGATTTTTTGGAGATACACGGGTAATTCTGGACCCCGCAAAACAAACGCGATTTTTCTTCCGAGTCATGAATATACGTATCAATGAGCAAACTGTACATTTCCGAATGGATGTTTTCCATCGCGATTTGGAAACCGTAGAATGCCCGCGCTTCCGAGAGCTGAACGTCGTTCATGAAACGCATCGCCAAATTCTCCATAACAATTCCATCGGATGCGGCGAAAAACGCCAATACCATCGAGATGAAATGCTTTTCGTCCGCCGTCAACTTCGCCCAATCTGCCAGGTCTTTCGAGAGATCTACTTCTTCCGCCCTCCAAAAACAGTCGACTTGCTTTTTATACATTTTCCAAATACTATCGTCTTGAATAGGGAACATAACATAACGATTCTCGTCTTCGCGCAGTAGTGGTTCGAGAGTTTCAGACATTCCTAAATAATATATTCCGGCGATTTTATGGATGAACTGTATATTTTGTAAGGTTTAAGTTAGTTTTTGCTGATTTTATTTTCTCTGTAGGGTAGGGAAACCTACGGTTTCCCCTACGACCCCTTCCCTTACTGGCGCTTCTTGTTCCACGGCTAACGCCGCGGAACGACAAGCAACAACAAGCATAGAGATTGTATGGCAAGCAATACATCTCATACAACATACTCTCGGCAAAGACCTTGGCAACAATCTTGGGCACGATGTTTGTCTCCGACCGAGGTTATGCCCGAGGTCTTTGCCGAGGTCATTGCGGACCATTGTGTATTGTTTGTATGTATGAGATGTATTGCTTGCCATACAATCGCTATCCTATTGATACCCGGGCTTTGCCCGGGTATCCCAAAAGGGAAGGGGTCGTAGGGGAAACCGTAGGTTTCCCTACTACTTTAGAGCAAAATATATAGGTAGATACTATAATATTATGAAGCAGTTTGACAAGTTTTCGCGCAAAATGCGTAATATTGCCAGTAGTCCGAGAGCAAAGGCCATTTTGTACAACCGTTATGTTTTGTACGCGGTCTTAGCGATCGCACTCGGCAATTTGTATGCCTTCGCCATCAGTAAAAACATATCGTATATTGTGATTTTCGCCCTGGTCGGATTCTTGACCTCGTTTTTTAGCAAAAACATGATCGTTATCCTCGTGATTTCGCTTGTTATTACCAACCTGCTCAAGCTGGGCAGTAGTGGGCGCATCGAAGGGTTTGACGAAATGACTCCCGAAAACAACGCGGTGAAGGACGAGGACGAGGACGAAGACGAAGACGAAGAGGATGACGGACTCGAGAAGCCTCCCAAGGAAAACATGCTGTCGAAACTGGAACCCTCTGGTTTAGATATATCCGGAAATCCCGTGGGAAAGAAACCCGATTTCGTCGAACAAAAGAAAAAGCAAATCCTCAACGACGGCAGGGAATTGCTGGAATTACAGGGGAAGATTACCGACGGATTTAAGGAAATCGAGCCCTACATGTCCAAGGCCGAAGCATTGACTATGCAAATCGGCGCAGCTGCCAAAGACATCGAGAATAACAATAAAAAATAAACAACCTGCCGTAAACGCAATATATATTCATATCGCAATATATAAAGCAAGAGTAATATGATTACAAACTACGAGAGAGATACACATGAATATACACCGCCGCCGGTTATTTATCAACCAATCAAAGCATCTCGCATCAAACAACTCATCGCGAAAGCGAAATCGGTGTCGGTCGACGTGGATGCTTCGAAATTCGCAGGAGTTGGCAAATCCGAGGCCCAGAAGAATGCCGAGTTTAACAATAACGCACAGTCATTTGCGGATGAGCCCACCCAGGCTGACGGCGACCCAGGCTATAAATCTCTGCCGGACGCAAAAGACGTAGAAGCCGATTTCCCCTTTCCGGCCGTGTTCAAGATGGTTCCAATCGGCATCAATATTTTAGCAAAAGCACCTACTGTAGCGCGAGGATTTGGCGAGTTATTGGATGCGACCAGACAGGCAATTACGAACACGATTACACTCTCGATGAATCTATTTACCAGCACCTTCGACTTTAGCATCCAAGGATTCAAAATGGGGTTCGTGCTGCTTTTCTGTATGGTCGAAAACATAAACAACATGAATGTCTGTATTATTTTTTATATTATCGATTTGATACTACTCTTGGTATTCCTGTTTATTTCCTCCATTTTGTCGATTCTGGACGAAGTCATTATCAAACGGATGCTCAATATTAGTCTGGTTGGGATGTTATATAGCGCTTATGGCCCACTGACCGAATTCAACGATTTTGTCCATTCCAAAACCGGTATTCATTTAATCCATTACCCTGATTCGATTATAAAGAAATGCTATACGTGCTCTCTCACACCCGACACACCGGGATTCAAGCGGAGCGGGTCGCGATTCTTTAACGTGGTTACTTCCGAGGCACCACGCAAGATCGGCCAACCACTTGGAACATACTCCCGAGGATTCGGCAACATCTTTAGTATTTTCAATCTATAGTCTTGTTGCGTGGCCCATCCATTTCTCTATACAATGTAAATCATGAGTATTGTATTGCCCGAGCATTTAAATCAAGAACGGAAATACCGGGAATCGCCTTCTGTGTCGCCTCCTTTAAAGGAACCGGAACCCGAAGCCCCATCGGATTCCTATATGCTTCCTCGTATAGAACCCAAAACGCCGGATTTCGATTTTGGCAATTTCGCCGACAAAATAACGGCCGCGTCATCGAGCGCATTTCCGTCGGCGGATTCATATAGTCGCGGAATCAATCAGGGACCATACGTCAAACCCGAAAACAAAGACAAGACCGAACCCAAACGGGGAGAACCAACTAAAGATGACCCCGATGGGTTCAGTGATTCACTTATCCAGTTAATCGTTTCGATATTGAAAATCCCCATGAAGTTCGATATGATATTTGAGGGTATCACGAGCGCCGGCTTGGCACTCGCGTTGGGTCTGGAGGGCGCTGTCAAATCGTCGCTGTTGGGCGTAGAAGACCTCGTGTCGCTGTTTACATTCTTGGTTTCGTTTTTCATGAAATATATCAACTGTATTATTTCGTTTTTCGTCAATCTGCCAGCGTGTTTCGTGGCGCATATAATAACGTGTGTTGCCAGCGTATTGTATTTGATTTTTCCGCTGACGGCATTCATTTTTAAGTTCGGAACGGGGATTGATTTGATGCCCATGTTTGAGAGTGCGTTCAAACGGATTAGCGATGGCGACGACATGTTGGCGGGCTATATCGGGTTTCATTTCACGAAATTCCCCCCGGCGATCATCAAGAAGTGTTATACGTGTAATAACAAGGTCATCAAGGTGAACGACATTCTAACCGACGCCGCGAAATTGAAGACGGTCGGAGATAAGGTTGCGTATGATATGACGAAGAGAGTGCCGGATTACATGCGACCCGCAACGCCATATATTAAACGAACGGGCAAAATAGTTGAAAAGGTCTTCCAGTAGGGAAACCTACGGTTTCCCCTACGACCCCTTCCCTTTTGAGATACCCGGGCAAAGCCCGGGTATCAATAGGATGGACTTGTATGAGAATCTATATGACTCTCTATTTGGCGGCATATCCAATACAATACTATATATAGTTGTGTATATATAGTATATGCCGCGAAAACTCCAAAAACCAAACATTCGCGGCGGCGCTGCTGCTGCCGTGAATGACGCGATTGTTCTAACCACCCACCATTTGACTCTCGGTTTAGTTGTTTTTATTGGGGGATTGGTCTTGTATTTGTATTATGTTATGTTCGGAAACCGCGAGACCCCAAAGCGCGTATCGCGCTCGCCCACCCTGATAGTGTCCAATACCAATGTGAGTGAGACGTCCAATCCACTCGACAATCCGTATATTCCCCCACTGAAACAAACGGTATTGTTGCCTCCAAGAGGGTTGCCGGTAAACATTCCGACGAGTACGGTCGAAACGGCATATAGCCAGGTCGGAATTCTGACGAAAAATGGGGGCAGCGACAACCTGATTTTGCCGTTGATGGGCCGCAATCTGTGGAACGGTCGCGACAAATGGCAATACTATACTATGTCCAATACCGCGGGCGAAATACACACGAAATTGCCGGTTCGCGTCAACGGGAAAAGCGGGACGGGAGAGTATGGCTGCGATAGTATTTCGACGGGGGATATGGTATTCGTGGACGGATACAACGACCAATTTAGAGCAACTGTCTATGAGACGTCGTTGCTCCAATACTTGCCTTTTTGAAAAATGTCTGGTCGCGTGGATTGTGGTATAAAAAACTAAATGGTGTATATGTATATGGAGACTCTCGATGTGCGAATAAAAAACCGGGTATTATTATGGCTAAACAGCTACGAGTTATATGAACGGCCACTTGACCAGGAAGAAGAAAAACAGAAACAACTGGCTAATGAAGCTGCTGCTGCTGCTGCGGCAAACGCGAAAGCAAAGCAACTGGCTGATGAAGCTGCTGCTGCTGCGGCAAACGCGAAAGCAAAGCAACTGGCTGATGAAGAAGCTGCTGCTGCTGCTGCGGCAAACGCTGCGGTTGAAGCTGCGAGTAAAAGCATAGCAAACCCTAACCCGCAAACACATCCCGATGTTCAACCGGTAGAAGAACCCGCAGTTGCGGATAACCCAAACAAAAACGCATTGCTCGAAGATGATAGAGACAAAAATGACAGAGAGAGTCAAGCGAAATTTACATCTCATAAAGAAACAGAGAAAAAGGTAGCTTCTGATAAAGCAAACCAAATTGCGCAAGGCGCAATACTAACAGGATTAGCCACTTATAAATACCCCCCAAAACTGCTTGATGAATACGAAACAAAACGGCTTGCTAACGAATTAAATAATCTTCAAAAACAAAAAGAGGGTAAAATACAAGAAAAGAAACGCCTGGATGGAGAGCTTCAAGCACTTACAAAACTTAACGAAAAAGCACATAGTATTACGAAACTCGTTAAGGATATACAGAATAGACTGGCTAACGACAAGCTCAAACAACAGATATTCGACCGTTTATTAAAGACCGCACTGAGCTCGCCGTATTCTGGCGGATTAGCCAGATATGCATCACTACTATACAAAAACGCAAAGGATAAAGGTAGCCAATTCAAAGAAGCAGTAAAAAAAAAAATCACAGAAAATTACAACTACGCAAAGGATAAAGGTAGCCAATTCAAAGACGCAGCAATAGCTACATCAGACAAAATAAAAGAAGCCGCCAATTATATCGATGATAGCGTCAAAAAATCCGCAATGAACGGACTCTCGCGCCTGGCCTATTCGGTCGAATACAAGCAGTTCAATGTATTCGAAGACCAGCCAATCGTCGACTATATAGCAACGAAATTCAACGCAGATCAAAAAGGGTTTATAAATGAGTTTTCGACCATCATGCCCGATATTTATGTGAATGGCCACCATTTTTACACTGAAGCCTCGTTCAATACCCCCCCAACCGTTACGAAGAAATTGTTTGACGAAAACGCACCGAATATTTGGTTTGACATATCCAATAACGAAAAGATATTCGCGCATTTCGAGAGTGTATTCGATAATCAAATCATCCAGCAACCAACCTATGATGGATTGGAAAAACTGTTCACACACGAAACACGTGGTATCCGGTTCGATCTATATTTTACCATATTAAGCGGGTTTTATCCGGATAAAGCCGCTCGAAAAAAAGCCGGCAATAAGCCCAATATATACGAAGACGCGTATCGTAAAGCTCTCAAGCAACAATTTGATGCGGATTTCGATAGTATTAATGCCGATTTCGATAGTATTAGCGCGGAAATCGGCACGATTCAAAAGAAAATCAATGATATTAACACGCAAATCGGCACGATTGAAACGGAAATCAAGACGATTCAAAAGAAAATCGATGATATTAAAACGAAAATCAAGCCTAATGATGAGAAAACCCCAAGTATCCAGAATACCAATCCCTCCTCCACCAGCAATAACAGATTCAAAGCATCTGACGCATTGTCAGCCGCAGCATCTTTTGCCACAAAAACCGTAGCTGCCGCATTCCAACATATTGGCGGTTCATCTCAACTGACTCTCGAACACATCCTGGCAAAACTATACATTCTGTATCGCCGTCTCAAACCGTATTTGTATTTTATATCGAAAATCGACACGGAGTCGGACATTTCGAGTGCGGTGGTCGAAGACAAGAAAACCAACGAAACCATCGTAAAACGCCAGCATCAGTTGCTGATTATACCATACACATACCGTATAGTCATGCGCGACGAGAACAATGTGATTTTAACCGAGTCGTTTGTCCACGCGACCAAACAAGTATTACACGTTATCAAGGTGGTATTGTCGGAGGACACAGAGCCCGTCATTCATTATATGATGTTCAAACCGCCAAACAATACAATAACCAAATCTCCTCCTCCGAAGCTGTATACTGCTCGCGTCGAACCGATTCTGCCAGTTCCGGCAGAAGACGCAATGACGAACGGGTTATCGAGAGAGGATGTAATACAGCAAAATTTAACGAAAATGAACGAAAATACGATCCAAGAAGTCCGCGAAACGAATTTAGGTATTCACGAATCGTATGTGTTTGCTAATGTGAAAGACTATAAAGAGATCACCACCGGCAAGATGGTAGAGAACTGTCAGTATATTTTTGGAAGGGACGATTTGGCGGATGTATACAAACACATTCCGAGCTTTATCCGAAAAACGATAGGAGATATCCAATGAAAGAAAGAATCAAATGAAATCTATATTGCTATAATATAGATTTCGGATGAGTATTACCATAAACTATGATGACAATACGATGATTAATGTCTCGAGCAACGTAAACGTTATCAATTACCCAGACATACAAAGCAGCAACTCGAAGGTGATGTATGACGGCAAAACGTATTCGCTAAACCAAATCTGGCTCATCAACAACGGCACCGACGCGGAAGGGCACGTTGTGTTGGTCAACCAATACACCGATTATTCTACCAGTGTGGCGACCACGTATTATTTTTATATTGATTTGGTCAACGACGGCAAGACCACCGTCGACCCCAGCGGCGGGTTGTATAATCTGCTCACATCGGTATATAGCTATTCGGCCAATCCGCAGCCTTCTGGAACCCAGTCGGTTCCATTTGCTATGAACAAATATTTACTACAGGCGACTGCCGAAAAGGAGCATACTATTCGCACCGACCGGAACAACAATTACATGGTATCTATCCCGGTTTCTTCGGCCACTATGGCCCGCACCTCGACCATTAACCAAAAAACACTCCCGGATTATGCCGAAAAAATCGACAATATCAAGTTTGAAGTCAGCGGAGACCGTGCCGCCAGCCAACTCAAGAACTGTAAATTGGTCGGGACCAGCGGAAAGAAAAGCATCGGTTCGGACCCGAACTACCCCGAAATCAAGAAGGCGATTAACATTACCTTTTTGGTCGTGTTTTTCGTGGGGTTATTCTTGACGGTCATGTTTCATCTGGGGAACAAGCCGTATGACACCGACTTTTTCGGGAATCGTTTAGTAGAAGATATTAGAGGAAGCATGTCCGGAGGAGGAGGCATGAAGGGCGGAAACTGTAATTTTATCGGCGAATTGTCGTCTCCTGCTCCGAAGATAATCGATTTCTTTAAGACCACCGCGATGTTGCTGGTGGTAGTGTTGCTTACGTATGGTATCAAATCGAACGTCGATTTCCTGATAACCGCGGTGGTTGTGGGGGTAGTTCTGTTTTTGGCGGCGGTGCTTATGGGTATTGACCCCGGGTTGTCGGACGTGTCGTTTCATTCGGTGTTGATGGTTAGCCCGACATACCCTGCTGCTAAATGGACGGCCATATTCGCGTATTTCTTGGCGTATACCACGTTTATGCGGATTATACAGAAATCGAACGACGTTCGCGATGCCGAGATTATTACGTTTATTGTCAACTTTGTGGTGTTGGTGGGCATTACGTGGTTGTTTAGCACAACCATCAAAAATGTGGCTTGGTGGGCGTTGGCTCTGCTTTTACTTTGTTTGGGAAGCATTCCAGTTATTGTGATTGCTATTGTAGGGAAACCTACGGTTTCCCCTACGACCCCTTCCCTTGCCAATAAGGATGTAAAGCAATCCGTTGTTCAAAAATAAATAAAAACAAGGCAAAGACCTCAGCAACAAACTCGGGCAAGATGCTCGGTTCCACCCAAGGTTATGCCGAGGTCTTTGCCGAGAGTATTATTGTATGAGAGTTATAGATTCTCATACAAGTCCATCTTTATGGCGCGCTTGCGCGCCCGCAAGGAGGGGGTCGTAGGGGGGACCTGGGTCCCCCTACTCTATAGGTCATTCAGCATGGCTACTCCCTTTTCAATGGAATAATACGCCAAACCAAACAGTCCACTTTTCAAGAGTAATCCATACACGCTAAACAAACCGTCTTCCATCACAATGCTCGGCACATAATGAATCAGTGTGCGGTTAAACAGCGGCAGCTGAAACAAAAAGAACAATATACCAATAATAACCGGAACACGCACATCGGACAAAAACTCCTCGAGAGAACGTACCGCACGGTCGCGCCGGCGATTGCCGCGGTCGCGGCGTTGCTGCGTTTCTTCGTATTCCTTGACGAAATCCACCGACGATTTGGGAGGAGCGGGAATATAATTGGCCGTTATTTCCTCGTCGTTGGTATATCCGATGGTGTCTTGCGGAATGTCTCTCGACGGGAGCTGGTGCTGTGGTAAATGCGCGAGATGCGGCGGACGGTCGTTCTGGACAATATACGGGTTATTCGATGGACGCGTAGTATGGGTTTGTTGCGGCATACCCAACCCGCCGTGCTGTGGGGGACCGTGGCCGTATGGGTTGGGGTGGATGTTCATTTGAACATAATTCTGCGTTTCTACTGGAACGTCTAAACCCTGTATATAACTCGGCATTTGTTGTTGCGACGGAGGTTGATGATGTTGCGGTGGTTGCGGCGGCGCAGCATACGAAGGTTGAATGGTCGCGTTATTTTCGGGTAAATCCGCGATGCGGGTAGAATCTGACATACTACCTAAACTATTATATACTATGTTTTATAAGATAGTTTTGACTTTAACGTATGGAACGTACGACAAGACCAGACATTTTTTAATGTTTAGACGAGGGGATTGATGCCTATGCTTCGCATTAGCATCAATCTTCTCGTCTTGCCATATATGCTGGTCTGTGGATTAAAATCCACACGACCAGACATTAAAAAATAGACTGCGATTGTGCGACCGAGGACTCAATCTCGACCGTCTTCTTCATGGAATCACACTTAGCCGGTTCGAATGTATATTTATAACACTTTTCACCGTGCTGGTATGTTTTGCCCTCTACTTCGCTGAGTATTGGGCCCTTAAACTCGATACAATTCTTCGACATACACGTCCGTCGAAATAATGCAGCCAGACCAAGACCTAAGAGAATACTAACGAAAAACTGTCCCAGTGGAGTATGCAATAATCGTTTGACATTCATTGCTGCCTATACATAATACAGAATACATTTATGCCAACGAATTTTTACATTATGTTATGATTGTGCGGGAATTTTGCTGATTTCACTTTTTTTATCAGGACACTTGACCTCCTGCTCCTTTACATGGAAACACGCTCCGGTGGCGTCCTTGTATTGTAGCAATGCCACGTTCTCGGGAGTGGGATATACCAGAATTGTTCGAGACCCGGGGGCATATACATATACTAAAAGCACTCCGATCGCAAAACTGATTATAAAAACCGGTACATTGACGTATTTCAAAAACATTCCAACAAACGAACTTATAGTATATGTATATATTTTATGGAATACACCCAAAACTCTTCACTTATTTCTTGCCCTTCTTCTTTTTGCCTCCGCTTTTAGCGGCTGCGGCTGCTGGCTTGGCTTCCGGCATCGCTTCGATTTCCCTCGCCAATGCCTCGATGTCCCGCATCGTCGTCTTCTTTTGTTCCTCTTCTTCATCCAGTTTAAACACAAACGTGTCGGGAGTATCCGTCTTGTTCAGCGAGTATTTGACCTTCTCCTCTCTGCGCTGTTCCATCTTGTTCAACATACGCTCCTTCGCCGACATCTTCTTTTCCATGCGCGAAAACGCACCCATATCGAATTTGGCCTTTCCACCCGCAAATCCCTGCGCCATATTCTTCATAATGTCCGCGAATCCCCCGTTTCCACCCATTCCCTTCATCTTGCCCATAATCTCACTCGCCTCGCGCATGATTTCCTCCTCCGAAATATCGCCGTTCTTCATTTTGGTCTGGAGTTTGCCCCCAATATTCTTCATCAAATCCATCATCTTTTTGGGATTTTTCAGCATTTTTTTGAGGAGGTCTTGTGTCGTGCGAATATCGTTTCCCTCTCCGTCGAACAAATCCTTCATATCACCCGTGATTTCCTCCGCCAACTCTTTTGCTAAACTACCAATCTTGCCATCAAACAATCCCTTCAAGTGTTCGTGTAGTTCTTCGGCGTTGGGCATGTCCGGTGCTGTCCCGTCAAAATGGAATGTTTGTTTGAATTCCTCCTCCAAATCGGGAGCAGCGGCGGAATCGGATGCCTCCGATTCTTCCGATTCCATTTTCTTGAAAAACTCGCCAATACTCTCGATGGTTTCGTTTAGTTTCTCCTGGATGACACCTTCGTCCAATCCCTCAAATAGATTCGCCGCGTCTCCGAAGGTGGATTTGTTCTGGACCGAACCGAGCACACTGATGAGAATGAGCTGTAAATACTTCCAGATCGCCTTTTTGGTATTCTCAGTGATGTTCGCGCAATGAAACAACAACTTGAACTCCACATTGGGCAAAAACGCCGTGTTGATATCGTTCTCGGGATTGAAAATGTCTTCGTTTTGGTAGAGGATGTCGAAAAATCGCTCGGGGAATACTTTCGTGAAATACATAAACAACTCTTCTTGGTCCGAAACGGACATTTCCGCGACTCTCCATCTTTTCCACAAAAACGCATATTCGGGGAACGTCGTCGACAAATCATTCAAAAAGTCGAATACAACTGTATTGAAATTCGCCGGAACTTCGACGACGACTGGTTTTGCATGGTCGGTCATAGAAAATATATAAGGTAGTGTTGAAATACTTTATATACTTTTTTACGCGGTTGTTGTTTTATTTTTGTTCGGCCACTCCTTGCTGCTGGGTTTCTTCCGCGTTTCGCGTTTGGACCATCTGAATCGTCGCGCCAATCAGTCCGTCAATCGCGCGTTCCAGTTGCTCCGTCTCCAGTTTATGGCCGCGCTCATACAGGGCCATGATTCGGCGATGAATATTCGTAAATTGTTCGGCGGATTTCATGATTGTTTTGGAGGTATAGTCGAGAGTATTATAATACGCATATTGTGTTTATTTTGTTTTGGTTTGGGTTTTAGTTGTATTATACGAAAAACATAATAAAAAATCGCGCGTGGTGGATGTATATCCATCCAATGAAAAACCAGTATGCCGCCTTATTTGTACACCCAACGAACCAAACACTCCTATGGGAAATCATCCAGAAATCCCCCCGCTGGTCGGAATTCGTCTTTTTATTCCCCCAGCAGCAAGAAGCCTGGTTTCGCGAGAATATACGCACACAATACGAATTAATAACTTCGCTTCCGACTCCCGAAATACCCAAAGCTCAATGGTTGACCGAACAAAACAAGACCGCGCTCAAATCGTTTGCGGAAGACTTTGTCCGGTTATTGCCCAAACCAACCGTGGCTGCCGAGAGTCAGGAACCCGTCAAAATGGAAATCCAGTCGTATTCGTCTCTCGACTCTCCTTCTTTGGTATTTATGAACGACCGGAAATACGATACGCCGCCGCCCTCTGCGTTTGATATGGAACGCGAACGCCGCGAGAAAATCGACAAGGCCAAGACCGAATTCGAACAGTTCCAGCGGAAATACAATACCATGCTTGAACGCCCGTCGCCTGTTGTTCCCACATTTGCCGAAGATATTGTCGAGAGTAAAATCACCAATATGGACGAACTCCTCAAAAAACACGCCGAGATGCGCGAACAGGAAGCCGCCGCGTTAGCTCCGCCTCCACCCACCGAGGCCGTCGAAAAGAAAAACGTATCCTGGTCGGATTCAGCGGCGGGGGAGTTCGCGGTCTTCTAAGTGTAAAAACGCGCCTCGGTGGGT
>Ga0209135_1000150_pt1 | contig 24680 bp, 2 predicted proteins | sample LauGreSBDMM110SD_4_FD_187570 | JGI IMG/M metagenome (GOLD analysis project Ga0209135, IMG submission 187570) | Freshwater lake microbial communities from Lake Michigan, USA - Su13.BD.MM110.SD (SPAdes) (version 3) | ecosystem: Environmental > Aquatic > Freshwater > Lake | place: Lake Michigan, USA... | reverse complement strand
CAGGAGATGTTTCTCTCAATTCGCGCCTCTATGTGGGCGGAGATGTTTCTTTACAAAACCGTTTATTCACATCAGGAGATGTTTCTTTGAATTCAAGATTATATGTTGGATCCGATGTTTCATTGGGCGGTAATTTGTTCTTATCTGGAGATCTATCCATGAATGGTAATTTGACACTCAATGGAAATATCATACCATCCGTTGCGGGTGTATACACACTAGGATCTCCAGACAGTCCTTTTGCTGCATTATACATCAATACGGATACACTCAACTTCATCGGTCCTGATATCAACGCGGCGGTTTCTTATAATTTAACAACCAATGGCCTGGATTTTAATAACGACGGGTCTGTCCCATCTTCCACGGTGATGAGCTATGACAGGCAAGTACCAATAGGAACAGGAAAATATGTTCCAACGAGTACATTGGATGTATCCGGAACATCCACCATTACAGGTGATGTATCCTTTAACTCGAACTTGTATTTGTCAATCGATCTTTCGATGGGCGGAAACCTTTTTACAACAGGCGATGTTTCATTGAACTCAAGACTATATGTCGGATCGGATGTTTCATTCGGTCGTAGATTATTCGCAAAGGGCGATGTTTCATTGAACTCGAGACTATATGTCGGGTCGGATGTTTCACTCGGTCGTAGATTATTTGCAAAGGGCGATGTTTCGTTGAACTCGAGACTATATGTCGGGTCGGATGTTTCATTTGGAGATCGTTTATTTGTATCTGGTGACGTTTCATTGAATTCACGCTTCTATGTGGGTGCCGATGCTTCGTTTAATGCAAATATATTTGTATCGGGAGATGCTTCGTTCAATTCACGGTTATATGTTGGTTCGGATCTTTCTTTAGGCGGTAATTTATTTACCATTGGTGATACGTCTTTGAATTCCAGACTATACGTTGGATCTGATGTATCATTCGGTGGTAATTTATTTTTAAGTTACGATGCGTCCATAAACGGAAATGTATCCATTGCAAACAATGTACAAATATCAGGTATAATATTCCAATTTTAACTTATTTGTAAAATATTATTTTTTAGCATTTCATTTATTTTTCTCGTTTAAAAATTAATGAACACGAATTTAGAAATTATTTATTTCACGTTTAACATTATGTTTGTAGAAATATATAACAATGTCTCAAACATATAGCCAATGGTTTGCACAAGCAAATAACGCTAACAAACTTAGGAAGAGTTATGTTAATGGGTTTCTCGATATCAGTGGTGGGTCAATCTTCGTTCGTGCAGATAATTCATTGAATTTTTTCACACATGCCGATCTCGCGAAACCTCATTTTGCACTTAATGCTACTGACATCACAATGATTGACCCTGCTACATCAGCATTAACAACATTTGGTACAACTAAACTCGCTTACTTGAAAAATTTATCCGAGGACGTTCAAACCGCGCTTACCGGGCTTGAAAACACAGTGTACAACATGAGTGGTGGTATTCATACTGAGAGCTTATACGTAAATATTGATACAAGTTTGAATTCTCGCTTGTATGTCAGTGGTGATGTTTCATTAAACCAAAGATTATACCTAGGCGCAGATGCATCTTTTGGTGGTAAACTCTTTGTTGCATCCAAAGCCGTATTTGGTGATGATGTTTCTATGAACCAAGTGTTAAACCTCGGCGGAAACGTTAAAGTAGGTGGTATTGCAAACATATTAGGTGATGCCTCTTTAAATAACCGTTTATTCGTTGCGGGTGATGCCTCATTGAACGCCGGCCTTTATGTTAACGGCAAAAGCATCCAAAATGGTGATGTTTCTATGAATTCTTCTTTATTCGTAGGTTCGGATGCATCCTTTAGTGGAAAGTTATTTGTTGTAGGTGATCTTTCTTTGAACGGTAATTTAAAAATAAACGGAACCTTAAACGCAGTGACACCTGCTTCAGCGGACAACTCCACGTTGGTTGCAACCACCGCTTATGTAAAAACCGCGCTTTCTGGGTTAACTGGTACTACAGCCGTTTTCGAAAAGGACGTTTCAATGAACAACCGCCTATACATAGGCTTTGATGTTTCCATGGGATCTAATATTTTTGTCGCTGGATCTTCCGTACTAAATGCTGATGTTTCATTGAACTCTACCTTAGCAGTGGGATCTGATGCTTCGTTTAGTGGAAAGGTTTTTGTATCGAATGACGTTTCTTTCAATTCTAAATTGTTCGTTGGATCGGATGCTTCTTTCAACAGTAAGCTTTTTGTCAATTCTAGAGCCACATTTATGGATGATATTTCTTTGAATAATCACTTACTTGTTAAATCAGATGTATCATTTAACGCGAAATTGTTTGTTGACGGTGATGTTTCATTGAACTCAAAAATATTCGTTGGATCTGATGCCTCATTCAGCGGAAAGATCTACGTATCTGGTATTAGTATCCAGGATGGTGATGCTTCATTGAACGGAAATGTATCTATTGGATTGGATACCAAAGTTGGAGGGGCTTTTACTGTATTATCTTCTTCTGAACTTTCCGGCGATGTTTCGATGAATTCTAGCTTATTCGTTGGATCTGACTCCTCGTTCAATGGTAAGGTATTCGTGGGTGGAGATACGTCGATGAATGCTAATGTCTCTATCGGACAAGATTTGACAGTTACTGGTAATTTATATGTAAAAACTTATAATGCGTCAGTAACTTTAACAACAGTCTCCTATGAGCATGTCGTCGCAACGGATATGTCATTAAATGGTCGTCTTAATGTAATCCGTGATGTATCCTTAAACTCTCGTTTATTCGTTGGTGCTGATGCCTCATTCGGTGGCAAAATCTGGGTTAGTCAGGATGCTTCTTTCAATTCTAAATTGTCTGTTGGATCGGATGCTTCTTTCGGTGGAAAACTTTTTGCCTCTGGTATTTCCACATTGAATAGCGATGTTTCGATGAATGCAAGTCTCTTCGTTGGCGGAGATGTGTCTCTCAACTCAAAAGCCTTTGTGGATGGTGATGTTTCGTTGAATTCTTCCTTATTCGTTGGTGGCGATGTCTCACTGAACTCCGATCTTTATGTTGATTTACTAACAACATTGAACGGCGATGTCTCTATGAATTCCAAATTATTTGTTGGATCTGACGTTTCTATGAGCGGTTATCTTTTTGTCGCCAAAAACATTCGCTGCTCTGCCATTTCGTTCTTTGACCAAACCGATGGCGAAACTTGGTAAATATAAATTTTTGACCGTGTTACATATTCATTAATTGCATTCTATATTATTTAGAAAGAGCATATCGTATTATTTTGAGTAGATTTTTAAGATAATTCTCAAAATAATATTTGTAACTATATTTCATAATGAGTGGACTATTCGGAACAAATTGGATGGATTTATCTAGTACATCAAATCGTTACATACAAACTTATTTTAAAGGCTTTGTGGATATAAGCGGTGGTGATTTATTCGTGAGAAATGCGAACTTATATGTACAAGGCGGGGATACAAGTTTGAATGGAACGTTATTAACTGCGGGCGACGTCAGCTTTAATAGTAATCTGTATGTTAGCGGTGATGTATCTCTGAATTCACGGCTTTATGTGGGGTCGGATCTGTCATTAGGTGGTAATTTATTTGTAGCTTATGATGCTTCATTGAGTTCCCGATTATATGTGGGATCGGATGTTTCGTTTGGTGATCGACTTTTTGTCGCAGGTGACGCGTCCATGAGTTCCCGATTATATGTGGGATCGGATGTTTCATTCGGTGATCGTCTTTTTGTTTCGGGAGATGTTTCCATGAGTTCCAGATTATATGTAGGCGCTGATGTTTCGTTCGGTGATCGTCTTTTTGTTTCCGGAGATGCTTCCATGAGTTCCAGATTATATGTGGGATCGGATGTTTCATTTGGCGATCGTCTTTTTGTTTCGGGTGATGCTTCCATGAATTCCAGATTATATGTGGGATCGGATGTTTCTCTCGGTGGACGATTATACTTGGCCAATGATGCGTCATTGAATGGAAACGTTTCAATTGCGAACGATGTAACCATTGGAGGTAATTTAACAGTAAATCAGTATAACTCGAATTTTACATTAACCACTATAAATTACACGGTTCTTATTGCGGAGGATCTTTCCGTAAATGGTCGTTTATTTGTAACAGAAGATGCTTCATTGAGTAGTAACTTATTCGTGGGTATTGATCTTTCTTTAGGTGGTAATTTATTTGTAACGGCGGATGCTTCATTGAATTCGCGTTTATATGTTGGGTCCGATCTTTCTTTGGGTGGTAACCTTTTTGTGGCCAGCGATGCTTCATTGAGTTCACGTCTTTATGTTGGGTCTGATCTTTCCTTGGGTGGTAATTTGTTTGTGGCGAGCGACGCATCATTGAGTTCGCGCCTTTATGTGGGATCGGATCTTTCGTTGGGTGGTAATCTTTTTGTTGCCAGTGACGCATCGTTGAGTTCGCGCCTTTATGTGGGGTCGGATCTTTCATTAGGTGGTAATTTATTTGTGGCTAGTGACGCATCGTTGAGTTCTCGTTTATATGTTGGGTCGGATCTTTCATTAGGTGGTAATTTATTTGTGGCTAGTGACGCATCGTTGAGTTCTCGTTTATATGTTGGGTCGGATCTTTCATTGGGTGGTAACCTTTTTGTGGCAAGTGATGCCTCATTGAGTTCTCGTTTATATGTGGGATCCGATCTTTCGCTTGGTGGTAACTTATATGTTGCGCAAGATGTTTCTCTAAGTCAGCGTTTGTATGTTGCGTCGGATGTTTCTTTGGGTGGTAATTTATTTTTGACAGGTGATGCTTCGATAAATGGTAATATTGTAATTTCGGGAAATATTTTACCCGCGTCTGCTGGAATTTATAACCTGGGTTCGGTGGAATTCCCATGGGAAGCCGTTTATATTAATACAAATTCGTTACAGTTCTCCACTGACGGGACAACGGCAGCAATGTCATTTAATTCGGATAGCGGAGGCTTGGATGTATCAAATAATGGACAGATTGCGTCCAGTGTAATGAGTTATGAAGGATTGGTACCCATTGGAAAGCGCTTCCCAACTGCAACATTGGATGTTTCCGGAGAAACTACATTTAGCGGCGATGTTTCAATGAATTCCCGATTATTTGTGCTCTCGGATATTTCGACCAATGGAAATTTGTTTGTTTTGAACGATGTATCCTTGGAAGGAAATTTATACGCAAATGAGAACATTCATCTAGAACAGAATTTGGTATTTCCGCATAAAGTGGAATTGTACTCAAATATTATTCCAGTGAGTGGTACATTAGGTTTCAATCCGTTGTTTGAATGGCGAACCAACCCAGGAATAGGTTTAGATCCAGAGGCAATTTTTACTCAAGCCGTAATATCGAATAATGGTAAATACATATTTGCAACAACATATCAAGGTCCCATTTATAAATCAGATGATAACGGAGAAACATGGCTACCTATAACCGGAACAGATCTTCCAACAGTTCCCGTAAATAATTCTTGGGCAAAAATAGCAATTTCAGCCAATGGAAAAAATATTATAGCTCTAGAAACACAAGGATCTGCATATCTATCAACAACATATGGTGTATTTTGGACAGCACTTACTAATGTTTCTGGTTTTTCGCCGTCTGATAATTATACAGACTGTGCTATTTCATACAATGGTCTATACATGATAATATTGGTGGCTGAAAAAATGCTATTTTCATCAAATAATGGCGCTAGTTGGATATCCAGTCCAGGAACCGGATTACCTCCTGACTTTATACCCGGCAATCCAATAGAAGAGTACCTAAATTGGCAACGAGTTTCCATTTCGGCAACAGGACAATATATTATCGCATTTGGTTCAAGTGATGTTGTTTATATGTCAACTGATTTCGGTGACACATGGGCCATTATTTCTGGCACAGTATTATCAGATTATTATTATACAGCAGTTAGCATATCTTATACAGGACAATATATGATTTTGGCTGGGTTATTTGACTATTTTTATTCAAACGATTATGGTGTTACATGGATAACTAGTCCTGGAGAAGGAGGTCCAACTTCGTATAATTGTATTACTATTTCGGAAAACGGACAATACATAAACGGGAACCAACAACAAGGTGAAGTATTCTTTTCGGTAGATAGCGCAAACACCTGGACTTCTGCAACAACAACAGGGCTGTCCGATAGTATTGTTTATTCTACAATTTCATCTAATGGCCAATACATGATAGCATGTGGAGGCGTTGATAATAAAAATATATATATTGCGGACTCCTTTATTTCAACTACTGTTTTGAAAAATAATCTCAATATTGATACTGCAATTGTCACATTAACTGATTTGTCTCTTGGTGGAAACATTTATTTAATTGGAGATGCCTCTATGAATGCACGTTTATATCTTGCGTCGGACGCGTCTTTTGGCGGAAATCTTTTTGTAGCGGGTGATACATCATTAAATGGTAATGTATACACGACGACATGGGATCTATCGGATAATTCCACAAGGGTCGCAACAACGGAGTTCGTTAAAAATGCGCTCACAAATACGTTTTCCAGTTCAGTTGCTGTTTTCTCTAATACCGCTGTTTTTCAAAGTGATATTTCATTAAACGCAAATTTGTTGGTGAATTTGGATACATCTATGCAAGGAAATTTGTACGTTGATAAGAATACAATATTAAATAGCGATGTTTCTCTGAACAGCAGATTATTTGTTGCTCATGATGTGTCGTTTCTTTCTAATTTGTTTGTGAAAGGTGACGCATCGTTCAATTCTAGATTAAATTTGGGAGGAGATCTTACTATCGGTCAAAGCACAGAAGGAGCTGTTACGACTAATCCTTTTGGTAATAAAATATTGAACCCAGTTTATGATAATATGACACCCGACTTATGGACATGGATAAGCATGTCAGCAACCGGTCAATACCAAACTGCTGTTGCTCAATACATTTGGGTATCAAATGATTATGGTGTTACATGGGATATTATTGTAGAAGCAGGTCAGCATGCATGGTCATGTGTAAGTGTATCATCAACAGGTCAATATCAAACAGCTCTAGTAAATGCATATTTTTTGTATATCTCTACCGATTATGGTGTAACATGGACGGCACTTACTGACCTGGGAGAGAAAGAATGGATTAGTGTAAGTATGTCATCCACGGGTCAGTATCAGACTGCTGTGGTTAATGCCGGAGATCTAACGATAGATGAACTTTCAACTGCGGCTGGATATTTATATACATCAGCAGATTATGGTGTATCTTGGGCAAGAAACACATCCGCGCCCTATATCAATTGGTTTTGCGTAAGTATTTCGAATACTGGTGAATATCAAACAGCTTTTGGTAACGATCAATATTTATATACATCGGATGATTATGGTGTTACTTGGACACCGAACGCGAGTGCCGGTCAACAAAATTGGGGTAATAGTGTATGGGTATCTGCCACAGGTCAATATCAAACAGCTAGTGTTTTATCATCTTCCGTCGCGTCATTATATGTATCAACCGATTTCGGTGTAACATGGAATTCTAATTCCAGCATAACAAACTCCACTGTTTCTTCCATAAGAATTACTCATGATGGTCAAAATCAAATTGCTATAGTTACCGCCGATGGTGTTGAACCTGGAACAGGGCCAGGAAAAATTTTCGCGTCAAACGATTTTGGTGTCATATGGGAAGAAAACACACAAAATGCCGAAAAAGCATGGGTTAGCATTGCAATAAGTAGCGATGGTGCTTACCAGACAAGTCCAGTATATAATGATTATATTTACAAGGCGGCGCTTATAGACGCAGGAGCATTAACATCAAATATGTTTTTATATGGTAATCTTTATGTGGAAAGTCCAAATGTTGTATTTAATTCGGGTCTATATGTTGGTTCGGCTGTGGTGTTAGGTGACGATTTATATACCGCTGGTAAATTGATAAATGCAGGCGATGTTTCATTAAACCGACGCTTATGTTTAGGTTCCGATGCTTCTCTTAATGCGAATTTGTTTGTGGCGCTCGATACATCATTAAACGGTTATTTATCCGTTGGTAAAGATGTTACCATCGATGGAAACTTATATGTAAACGCTTACACATCTAAAACCCTTGTAACTACAGTGGATTATCAGTTAATTGTTGCTCAAGACCTATCACTAAATGGCCGTTTATTTGTTACAAATGACGTTTCTATGAATGAGCGCCTATATTTGGGATCGGATGCTTATATCAATGGAAATTTATTAGTCTATACCGATACTTCACTTTGTGGAAATTTAATAACCATCGGTGATGTTTCATTGAACTCGCGGCTTTATGTTGCATCCGATGTTTCGTTAGGAAACCGATTATTTGTTGAAGGAGACGTATCTATGAGTTCTCGATTATTTGTTGGTTCTGATGTTTCTTTCGGCGGAAATTTTTTTGTATCTGGTGATGTTTCATTAAACCAACGTCTCCATGTTGGTTCTGATGCTTCATTCGGATCACGTTTATATGTAGCGTCGGATGTTTCATTAGGAGGTCATCTTGGAATAGTCGGTGATGTTTCTTTGAATTCCCGTCTCTATGTTGGATCAGATGTTTCATTGGGTTCTAAATTATGTGTTGATGGTGATGTTTCTTTAAATGCGGGTTTGTTTATAGGCCAGGGTCTTTCAATGGGTGGCGAATTAAACGTAAATAGCGATGTTTCATTTAATACGCGTCTTTACGTTGGGTCCGATGTTTCTTTGGGAAGAAGACTATTTACCAAAGGAGATGTTTCTTTGAATTCGCGGCTTTATGTCGGGGGAGATGTCTCTCTACAAAACCGTTTATTTGTAAGCGGAGACGTCTCTATGAGTTCTCGACTTTATGTTGGTTCCGATGTTTCTCTTGGTGATCGTTTATTTATTGAAGGCGACGTTTCCATGAGTTCACGACTTTATGTAGGTTCTGATGTTTCTTTTGGAGGTCGCTTATTTACAAAAGGCGATGTTTCTTTGAATTCCCGTCTCTATGTCGGATCAGACGTTTCATTGGGTGGGCGTTTATATTTGGATAATGATGCCTCATTAAATGGAAATGTTTCGATAGGCAACGATTTAAAAGTGACAGGTAATTTATACGTAAATGCATACACAACTCGCCAGACTATTACTTCCGTGGATTACCAATTCATCGTTGCTCAGGATATGTCATTGAATGGTCGTTTGTTTATGACCGGAGACGCCTCTATGAACGCCAGACTTTATGTTGGGTCTGATCTTTCATTGGGTGGGGACGCCTATATTGCTGGCGATGTTTCTTTAAGCACTCGTTTATATGTTGGATCCGATGTTTCATTAGGTGGGCGATTATTTGCTAAGGGTGATGTTTCGCTGAATTCTCGACTTTATGTGGGATCTGACATTTCCATGGGCGGTGATTTATATGTTTTTGGAACCACCACAAATAATAGCGATGTTTCCATGAATTCCCGACTTTATGTGGGGTCCGATGTTTCCATGGGTGACCGTCTTTTTGTAAAGGGCGATGTATCTATGAATTCCCGCCTATATGTGGGGTCAGACGTTTCTCTGGGCGATCGTTTATTTGTTGAAGGAGATGTTTCTATGAGTTCTCGACTTTATGTTGGGTCCGACGTTTCTTTGGGTGGAAGACTTTTTGTAAAAGGAGATATTTCATTGAATTCGAGAGTCTTGATCGGATCTGATTTATCCATGGGGGGCGATTTATATGTTTTTGGAACCACCACAAATAACGGCGATGTTTCGATGAATTCCCGCCTATATGCGGCATCGGATGTTTCGCTAGGAAATCGTCTCTTCGCAAAAGGCGATGTTTCATTGAATTCCCGTTTATATGTGGGGTCTGATGTTTCATTCGGAGGCCGTCTTTTCACCAAAAACGATGCATCTTTTGGTAATAATCTATACGTAAAAGGAAAAACCACCAATAACGACGATGTTTCCATGAATAGTAATTTTTTCGTAGGTATTGATACTTCACTAAACGGTAATTTATATGTCGCAGGAGATACATCTTTAAACTCGCGTCTTTATGTGGGTTCTGATCTATCATTAGGTGGTAATCTTTACGTGGCTTATGATGTTTCGTTAAGTTCTCGTTTATACGTTGGGTCGGATGTTTCTTTCGGCGGAAATTCATACACATTTGGTGTAGCTATAAACGAAAGCGATGTTTCGATGAACTCAAGACTTTATGTTGGATCCGATGTTTCTTTGGGCGATCGTTTATTTGTTGAAGGAGATGTTTCTATGAGTTCTCGACTTTATGTTGGCGGAGATGTTTCGTTACAAACTCGTTTATTTGTCGGAGGAGATGTTTCATTGAATTCGCGCCTTTATGTTGGATCCGATGTTTCGTTAGGTAGACGCCTATTCGCGAAAGGAGATGTTTCATTAAATTCGCGCCTTTATGTTGGATCAGATGTTTCGTTTGGTGGCCGCATGTATTTGGTGAACGATGCCTCAATCAATGGTAATGTTTCGATAGCAAAAAACCTCACAGTGACAGGAAACCTCTATGTAGACGCCTATACAACTCGTCGAACAATTACATCTGTAAATTATCAATTCATTGTTGCTCAGGATATGTCTTTAAATGGAAACTTGTATATGACCGGGGATGCTTCAATGAACCAAAATCTTTTTGTTGGTATAGATACTTCATTAAATGGTAATTTATACGTGGCCTATGATGCTTCATTAAGTTCTCGTTTATACGTTGGATCAGATGTTTCTTTCGGTGGTAATTCTTATACACTTGGTGTTGCGATAAACGAAGGAGATGTTTCGATGAATTCCCGACTTTATGTCGCGTCGGATGTTTCGTTAGGTGATCGTTTATTTGTTACCGGCGACGCGTCGCTGAATTCCCGTCTCTATGTACAAGGCGATGTTTCATTACAAACTCGTTTATTTGTCGGAGGGGACGTATCCTTAAATAAGCGTCTTTACGTGGGATCCGATGTTTCCCTTGGAAATAGACTTTTCACAACCGGAGATGTTTCGTTGAATTCACGTCTTTATGTAGGATCTGACGTTTCATTGGGTGGACGTCTTTTTATAGTAGGCGATGTTTCCTTGAATTCTCGTCTCTATATTAGCGGTGATGTTTCCCTACAAACCCGTTTATTTGTGGGAGGCGATGTTTCATTGAATTCGCGCCTTTATGTGGGATCGGACGTTTCTCTCGGAGGACGCCTATTTGCGAAAGGAGATATTTCTTTGAACTCTCGACTTTATGTGGGATCGGACGTTTCATTGGGTGGAAATTTATACGTATTTTCGAGAACAAATAACGTGGGAGACGTTTCGATGAATTCCCGTCTTTATGTTGGATCCGATGTTTCTCTTGGTGGTCGTATGTTCGCAAATGGTGATGTCTCTTTTAATTCCCGTCTTTTCGTAGGATCAGACGTATCATTTGGTGCCACTTTCTATACATCGGGTGTTATGACAAATGACAGCGATGTTTCGATGAATTCCCGCCTTTATGTGGGATCGGATCTTTCATTGGGTGGTAATTTATTTGTAGCCTATGATGCTTCGTTGAATTCGCGTTTATTTGTTGGTCAAGATGTATCTCTTGGTGGTAATTTATTTGTCTCTTATGATACATCATTAAATTCGCGCCTCTATGTTGGATCCGATGTATCTCTTGGTGCAAATTTATACGTACTTTCGAGAACAAATAACGCAGGGGACGTTTCGATGAATTCTCGTTTATATGTGGGATCCGATGTTTCATTCGGAGGCCGTATGTATTTGGTCAATGACGCGTCTATCAATGGTAATGTTTCGATCGCCAAAAATCTCACTGTTACAGGAAACCTCTACGTAGATGCTTATACCACGCGCCGAACTATTACATCCGTGAACTACCAATTCATTGTCGCTCAAGATATGTCTTTGAATGGAAATTTATATATGACAGGAGATGCTTCCTTAAACCAGCGTCTTTATGTTGGATCCGATGCTTCATTTGGGGGCGACCTTTTTGTAAGAGGAGATGTTTCGACGAATTCCCGTCTCTATGTTGGATCCGACGTGTCATTTGGTGGTAACTTTTACACATATGGAAAGACAACACATAATGGCGATGTTTCATTAAACTCCCGTCTCTATGTCGGTTCGGATCTGTTGCTTGGAAGACGCCTTTTAACAACAGGTGATGTTTCTATGAGCTCCCGTCTCTATGTAGGATCGGATGTGTCATTTGGTGGTCGTCTTTTCACGACAGGCGATGTTTCTTTGAATTCCCGTCTCTATGTAGGATCCGATGTTTCATTTGGTGGTAATTCTTATACTTTTGGTACAACAACAAACAATGGCGATGTTTCAATGAATTCGCGTCTCTATATTGGATCAGATCTTTCATTGGGTGGTAATTTATTTGTTGCTTATGATGCGTCATTGAGTTCTCGATTATATGTGGGATCGGATGTTTCTTTCGGAGACCGTCTATTTGTTACAGGAGATGTTTCGTTGAACTCTCGCTTATACATAAGTGGAGATGTTTCACTACAAACTCGCTTATTTGTTTCCGGAGATGTTTCGTTGAACTCTCGTTTATATATTGGATCCGATGTTTCTTTGGGACGTCGTCTTTTCGCAGTAGGAGATGTTTCTTTGAACTCCCGTCTCTATGTGGGTTCGGATGTTTCTCTCGGAGGCCGTCTTTTTGCCATCGGCGATGTTTCTTTGAATTCGCGTCTTTATGTGAGCGGAGATGTTTCGTTACAAACTCGCTTATTTGTGGGAGGAGACGTATCAATGAGTTCTCGTTTATTTGTTGGATCCGATGTTTCTTTGGGACGTCGTCTTTTCGCAGTAGGAGATGTTTCTTTGAACTCCCGTCTCTATGTGGGTGGCGATGTTTCATTACAAACCCGTCTATTTGTGGGAGGAGATGTATCAATGAGTTCCCGCTTATATGTAGGGTCAGATGTTTCATTTGGAGACCGCCTTTTTGTTTCAGGAGACGTTTCTATGAGTTCTCGCTTATACGTAGGATCGGATGTTTCTTTCGGAGGAGAATTTTATGTTAATGGAAACACAACTCTCCATGGCGATGCTTCATTAAATACAAACCTCTATGTTGCATTTGATACATCATTAAATGGAAATTTATACGTTGCCTATGATACTTCATTGAATTCCCGTTTATTTGTTGGATCCGATGTTTCTCTGGGGCGCCGCCTTTTTGCGAAAGGTGATGTTTCCTTGAATTCGCGTCTTTATGTAGGGTCCGATGTTTCATTTGGTGGACGCATGTATTTAACAAACGACGCGTCGATAAATGGCAATGTTTCCATTGCTAAGAATTTGACCGTTACAGGAAATCTTTATGTAAATGCTTATACAACTCGCCAAACAGTTACATCTGTAAACTATCAATTTATTGTGGCGCAAGATATGTCGTTGAATGGAAATTTATATATGACAGGAGATGCTTCATTAAACCAGCGTCTCTATGTTGGATCCGATGCCTCTTTTGGTGGACGTTTTTTTGCAACAGGTGATGCCTCTTTCAATTCTCGTGTTTATGTGGGATCAGATTTATCAATGGGTGGTAATTTATATGTATTTTCGAGTACAACAAATAACGGAGATGTTTCGATGAATTCCCGCTTGTATGTCGGGTCGGATGTTTCATTCGGAGGAAACCTTTTCACTTCGGGCGATGTTTCCTTGAATTCCCGGCTCTATGTGGGATCGGATGTTTCTTTCGGAGACCGTCTTTTTGTTAGCGGTGATGTTTCATTGAATTCCCGTGTCTATGTGGGAGCGGATGTTTCATTCGGTGACCGTCTCTTTGTATCAGGTGACGTTTCCATGAGTTCCCGGCTCTATGTGGGAGGCGATATCTCATTACAAAACCGCCTTTTTGCCGCGGGAGATGTTTCGATGAGTTCTCGCCTCTATGTAGGATCGGATGTTTCATTAGGTAAACGCCTTTTTGCCATAGGAGATGTGTCATTGAATTCCCGTCTGTATGTAGGATCGGATGTTTCGTTTGGTAGCGAGTTTTTCGTAGCAGGAGACGTTTCAATGAGTTCCCGTCTGTATGTAGGATCGGATGTTTCTTTTGGTGGCGACTTTTTCGTAGCAGGAGATGTTTCGATGAATTCCCGTCTGTATGTGGGAGGCGATATCTCATTACAAAACCGCCTTTTTGCCGTGGGAGACGTATCTATGAATTCTCGCCTGTATGTCGGATCAGATGTTTCTTTTGGAGGCGACTTTTTCGTAGCAGGAGATGTTTCAATGAATTCTCGCCTCTATGTAGGATCAGATGTTTCGCTTGGCGCCAATTTTTACATTTATGGAAAAACGGCTCATAATGGCGATGTTTCGATGAATTCTCGCCTGTATGTTGGGTCGGATGTCTCTTTTGGGGGTCGCGTTTTCATAAAAGGAGATATTTCGATGAATTCTCGCCTATATGTCGGATCAGATCTCTCATTGGGCGGTAATTTATTTGTTGCAGGAGATGTTTCGATGAGTTCTCGCCTCTATGTAGGATCGGATCTCTCATTGGGCGGTAATTTATTTGTTGCAGGAGATGCTTCCATGAGTTCTCGCCTATATGTGGGATCGGATCTCTCGTTGGGTGGTAAATTTTTCGTAACAGGAGATTCTTCCATGAGTTCTCGCCTATATGTCGGATCAGATCTCTCATTGGGCGGTAAATTGTTTACAAAAGGTGATACATCGTTGAATTCTCGTTTATTTGTAGGATCGGATGTTTCTTTTGGAAGACGTTTATTCTTATCAAACGATGCCTCTATGAACGGAAATGTATCCATTGCTAAGAACTTAACTGTTACCGGAAATTTATATGTAAATGCTTATACTAGTCGTCAAACAGTGACCTCTGTAGATTACCAGTTCATCGTTGCTCAGGATATGTCATTGAATGGAAATTTATATATGACAGGAGATACTTCTATAAACTCCCGCCTCTATGTAGGATCGGATGTTTCTTTCGGAGGCGCCCTTTTCACGGCGGGTGACGTTTCTATGAATTCCCGTCTTTATGTAGGATCGGATTTATCGATGGGTGGAAACTTATATGTTTTCGCAACAACAACCAATGATGGTGATGTTTCTATGAATTCGCGTCTTTATGTAGGGTCCGATGTTTCTTTGGGCGGAAGCCTTTTTGTGAAAGGCGCTATTGCTTTTAATAATGAATTAATTGTTGGAACAGATCTTTCCGCGGGAGGACGATTATATATTGCAGGAGACGCCTCTTTGAATTCCCGCTTATTTGTGGGCTCGGACGTTTCTTTGGGTAATCGCCTCTTCCTGAAAAATGATGCGTCATTGAATTCTCAACTCTATGTGGGTGGTAATGTTTCTTTGAACCGGCGATTATTTGTAGGAGGAGACGTATCGATGAGTTCTCGTTTATATGTTGGTTCTGATCTATCATTGGGTGGAAATCTTTTCACGGCAGGAGACGTTTCAATGAGTTCTCGTTTATATGTTGGTTCTGATCTATCATTGGGTGGAAACCTTTTCGCGGCAGGAGATGTGTCAATGAGTTCTCGTTTATATGTTGGTTCAGATGTTTCGTTTGGAGGCAATCTTTTCACGGCAGGAGATGTGTCAATGAGTTCTCGCTTGTTTGTGGGTTCAGATGTTTCACTAGGGGGAAATCTTTTCACGGCAGGAGATGTGTCAATGAGTTCTCGTTTGTTTGTGGGTTCAGATGTTTCACTAGGAGGTAACTTTTATACGTATGGTATAACAGCTCTTAATGGAGACGTATCGATGAACTCACAATTATTTGTTGGATCTGATGTTTCTCTCGGAAACAGATTATTTGTGAATGGGAGTGTATCCATGAATTCTCGCTTATTTGTTGCTTCAGATATTTCACTTGGTGGTCGTCTCTTCGCGGTAGGTGACGCATCGATGAGCTCTCGTTTATATGTAGGATCGGATGTTTCTTTTGGAAGACATCTTTTCACATCAGGAGATGTATCGATGAGTTCTCGTTTATATGTGGGTTCAGATGTTTCTTTTGGTAGACGATTGTTTTTGTCAAACGATGCTTCGATGAATGGAAATGTATCCATTGCTAAGAATTTGACAGTTACTGGAAACTTATATGTGAATGCTTATACCACTAGACAGACTGTGACCTCTGTGGATTACCAATTCATTGTGGCGCAAGATATGTCATTGAATGGAAATTTATATATGACAGGTGATGCTTCTATAAACTCGCGCTTATATGTGGGATCAGATGTCTCTTTTGGTGGACTTTTATATGTTGTAAACGATACATCTTTGAACCAGCGTCTCTATGTAGGCTCTGATACTGTGTTGGGATCTCGGTTATTTGTATCGGGAGATGTTTCGTTGAACCAACGCCTCTTTGTAACACGTGATATTTCTGCAGGAGGGCGTTTATTCGTCACAGGGGATGCTTCGCTCAATAATCGCTTATTTGTAGTATCTGATATTTCTGCAGGAGGGCGTTTATTTATAACCGGTGATGCTTCTCTCAATAATCGCTTATTCGTAGTATCCGATATTTCTGCTGGTGGTCGTCTTTTCGTTACAGGGGATGCTTCTCTCAATAATCGCTTATATGTGTTATCGGATGTTTCCCTAGGATCGCGTTTATTTGTTACTGGCGATGTTTCGATCAATAATCGTTTATTCGTAGGAACAGATATTTCTGCGGGAGGTCGCTTGTTCGTTACGGGTGACGCTTCCCTCAATAACCGTTTATATGTGTTATCAGATGTTTCTCTGGGTTCGCGTTTATTTGTTACGGGGGATGTTTCATTGAACCAACGATTATATGTGAGAACGGATGTTTCTGCGGGAGGACGCCTTTTCGTAACAGGTGACGTTTCCCTCAATAACCGTTTATACGTATTATCGGACGTTTCTCTAGGATCTCGTTTATTCGTAACAGGCGATGTTTCATTGAATAACCGCCTTTTTGTTGGAACAGATATTTCTGCGGGAGGGCGTTTATTCGTGACAGGGGATGCTTCTCTCAATAACCGTCTTTTTGTTGTTTCCGATATTTCTGCAGGAGGACGCCTATTTATAACAGGCGATATTTCGTTCAATAACCGGTTGTTTTTGGGAACAGACCTTTCTATGGGTGGGCGTTTGTATACTGTCGGAGATGTTTCGATGAATTCGCGCCTTTATGTTGGATCAGATGTTTCCTTTGGTGGTCGTATGTATTTGGTGAATGACGCTTCGATCAATGGTAATGTTTCCATAGCAAAGAATTTAACCGTTACCGGAAACTTATATGTGAATGCTTATACCACTAGACAGACTGTGACCTCTGTGGATTACCAATTCATTGTGGCGCAAGATATGTCACTCAATGGAAACCTATATATGACCGGCGATGCTTCATTGAATGCCCGTCTCTATGTAGCATCAGATCTTTCCTTAGGTGGTAATTTATTTGTCGCTTATGATGCATCATTGAGTTCTCGATTATATGTAGGATCGGATCTTTCATTGGGCGGATCCCTTTATACGGCCGGTGACGCATCGATGAGTTCTCGTTTATTTGTAGGATCGGATGCTTCCTTCGGAAGTCGCCTTTTCGTTGCAGGAGATGTTTCGTTTAATAATCGCTTATTTGTTGTGACAGATATTTCTGCGGGGGGTCGTTTATTTGTGAGAGGAGACGTCTCTTTCAATAACCGGCTGTTTTTGGGAACAGATCTTTCTATGGGTGGGCGTCTCTATGTGGGATCCGATCTTTCATTAGGTGGATCTTTATTCACAAAAGGAGATGTTTCATTGAACCAGCGTTTATATGTTGGATCCGATGTTTCTTTGGGAGGAAACCTTTTTGTAACCGGAACTATTGCTTTTGATAACCAATTATATGTGGGAACAGATCTTTCTTCCGGTGGCCGTCTTTTTGTTACAGGAGACGCTTCATTGAATAACCGCGTATTTGTCGCATCGGATATTTCGGCTGGCGGTCGCCTATTTATTCGTGGCGATGCTTCGTTCAATAACCGTTTATATGTGTTATCAGATGTCTCGCTTGGAGCTCGTTTATTTGTTACAGGTGATACTTCTTTGAACCAACGCTTATACGTAGGAACAGACGTTTCGTTAGGTGGCCGTTTATTTGTCACCGGTGATGCTTCATTGAACCAACGATTATATGTTGCTAGCGATCTTTCTATGGGCGGCCGTTTATATACAGTCGGAGACGCGTCTTTGAATTCTCGTTTATATGTTGGTTCGGACGTATCTTTTGGAGGAAGAATGTTTTTAATAAATGATGCTTCGATGAACGGTAACGTTTCCATAGCCAAAAACCTTACAGTAACCGGAAATCTTTATGTGAATGCTTATACCACTCGTCAAACAGTTACATCCGTGAACTATCAGTTCATTGTGGCGCAAGATATGTCGCTTAATGGAAACCTATATATGACAGGTGATGCTTCTTTAAACGCACGTCTCTATGTGGGCTCAGATCTTTCCTTAGGTGGTAATTTATTTGTTGCTTATGATGCATCGTTGAGTTCTCGTTTATATGTTGGATCCGATGTTTCTCTGGGAGGTTCTCTCTACGTAGCAGGAGATGCATCTATGAGTTCCCGCTTATTCCTTGGATCGGATGCTTCTTTGGGAAGTCGCCTTTTTGTGGCAGGAGATGTTTCGTTCAATAACCGCTTATTTGTTGTAACCGATGTTTCACTCGGAGGACGTTTATTTGTAAGAGGAGATGCTTCACTCAATAATCGTTTATATGTGTTATCGGATGTCTCGCTTGGATCTCGCTTATTTGTAACAGGCGATGTTTCATTGAATTCCAGACTATATGTAGGAACGGATATTTCGTTAGGCGGACGTTTATTTGTCACCGGCGATGCTTCATTGAACCAAAGATTATATGTTGGATCAGATCTCTCCATGGGTGGCCGCTTATACACAGTCGGAGACGCGTCATTGAATTCTCGTTTATATGTTGGATCCGATGTTTCTTTCGGAGGACGAATGTTTTTGACAAATGATGCTTCCATAAATGGTAATGTATCGATTGCTAAGAATTTGACGGTTACAGGTAATCTTTATGTGGACGCCTACACTAGTCGCCGAACTGTTACATCTGTGAATTACCAATTCATTGTAGCACAGGATATGTCATTGAATGGAAATCTCTATATGACCGGTGATGCTTCGCTAAATGCCCGTCTTTATGTGGGCTCAGATCTTTCATTAGGTGGTAATTTATTTGTCGCTTATGATGCATCATTGAGTTCTCGTTTATACGTTGGATCAGATCTTTCATTAGGCGGTTCTCTATATGCAGCGGGAGACGCATCGATGAGTTCCCGCTTATACGTCGGATCGGACGCTTCCTTAGGAAGTCGCCTTTTTGTGGCAGGAGATGTTTCGTTCAATAACCGCCTGTTTGTTGTAACCGACGTTTCGCTCGGGGGACGTTTATTTGTAAGGGGAGATGCTTCCTTGAATAACCGCTTATACGTAGCGACAGATATTTCAGCAGGAGGACGCCTTTTTGTCACAGGAGATGTTTCATTGAATTCGCGTCTCTATGTGTTTTCAGACGTCTCGGCAGGTGGTCGCATGTATTTATCGGGAGATGCTTCGCTCAATTCACGTCTTTTCGTGGGGTCGGACGTTTCTTTTGGAGGCCGCGTATTCGCAGTAAGTGATACGTCGTTGAACTCTCGCTTATATGTAGGGTCAGATCTTTCACTTGGTGGTCGTCTTTATGTTGCAAATGATGCCTCTATGGCGGGTAATTTAATCGTAGGAAAATATGTTGGTATTGGGTCGGCTCCTTCTTATAATCTCGATATTTCGGGCATTTCGAGAACCACAAATACGATTATTTTTGGCACAACACCTACAACCAAATATTATAATTGGTCTGGCGCACCAGGATCAAATGATATCGCAAACCCCAAATTAACTTTTAATTTCGGTAATAATTCATTTTATGCCAAATTACATTGTTTCTTATCAGACGCCACTACAAATAATGTATCGAGTATGATCCTTGAAATACAAGGCGGTACTACAACAGGTGTAACCCCAACCATAAATATTGCAGAGATTTCGAGAACATATTCGACAAATTCGTCATGTACATGGAATGTTCCTACCTATGATAAAAATAATGTATATTTGACATCTACTCCGGCGAATGACCTATATATTTCATATACTGCTCGATTGGAACTCATACAAAGTAATAATTCTCCCACAAATATTCCTTCTTTGAATAGTATTACAATGGTAAACAATAACTCGGCTGGAACAGTAATAACAAATTACTCTTATTAATTGATACAATTGGTCATTTAGTTGTTTGATCTAACTGTTATTCATATGATTTACAAAAATAAATTATACGAATATATTATTAGAAGATGAGTGGTACGTTTAATGTTGCAAATATTACCACAACCGGTATGTCCACAACCGGAGATGTATCGTTTAATTCTCGTTTATTTCTTGGTTCTGATGCTTCTCTTGGTGGAAAATTATTTACTGTCGGTGATGTCTCTCTGAATTCTCGCTTATATATCGGATCTGATTTATCGCTTGGTGGAAATTTATATACAAATGGAAGAACTACCAATAATGGTGATGTTTCTATGAATTCACGTGTATATGTGGGTTCGGATATTTCTTTAGGTGGACGTATGTATTTGGCAAATGACGCATCATTGGGTGGACATTTATCTATAGCAAATGATTTGACAATAGGCGGTAATTTATATGTAAAAACCTATACAACTAGACAAACAATAACAACAGTAAGTTATCAATTGATTGTTGCTCAGGATGTTTCGATAAATGGTCGATTATTTTTATCGAACGATGCTTCAATTAATCAACGCTTATATGTTGGATCAGACGTTTCATTAGGAGGTCGTTTATCTCTTGTAAATGATGCGATATTAAATTCGCGTCTAATGGTTGCTGGTGATATCTCTACAAATAATCGTGTATTGGCAGGAAGTGACATTTCTATGGGGGGTCGTTTATTTGTTACAGGCGACGTGTCATTGAATAATCGTTTATATGTCGATTCGGATGTTTCTCTTGGTTCTCGCTTGTTTGTTACGGGAGATGTTTCATTGAATAACCGATTATATGTTGGCACAGATGTTTCGGCTGGAGGCAGACTATTCGTAACCGGGGATGTTTCTTTGAACAACCGTTTATATGTCCAATCGGATGTTTCTCTCGGATCTCGCTTGTTTGTTACGGGAGATGTTTCATTGAATAACCGCTTATATGTTGGCACAGATATTTCTGCAGGAGGTCGCTTATTTGTAACAGGCGACGTGTCATTGAATAATCGTTTATATGTCGAATCGGATGTTTCTCTCGGATCTCGCTTGTTTGTTACGGGAGATGTTTCATTGAATAACCGATTATATGTTGGCACAGATGTTTCGGCTGGAGGCAGACTATTCGTAACCGGGGATGTTTCTTTGAACAACCGTTTATATGTCGTTTCGGATGTTTCTCTCGGATCTCGCTTGTTTGTTACGGGAGATGTTTCATTGAACCAACGTCTTTTTGTGGGAACGGATGTTTCGGCGGGAGGACGCCTCTTTGTTACAGGAGATGCTTCTCTCAACAACCGTTTATATGTCGAATCGGATGTTTCTCTCGGATCTCGATTATTTGTTACGGGAGATGTTTCATTGAACCAACGCTTATATGTTGGCACAGATGTTTCGGCGGGAGGACGCCTCTTTGTTACAGGCGATGTTTCTTTGAACAACCGTTTATATGTCGAATCGGATGTTTCCCTGGGATCTCGATTATTTGTTACGGGAGACGTTTCATTGAATAATCGCTTATATGTTGGCACAGATGTTTCAGCGGGAGGATGCCTCTTTGTTACAGGAGATGCTTCCCTCAACAACCGTTTATATGTCGAATCGGATGTTTCTCTCGGATCTCGCTTATTTGTTACGGGAGATGTTTCATTGAATAACCGCTTATATGTTGGAACAGACGTTTCTGCAGGAGGCAGACTGTTCGTAACAGGCGATGTTTCTTTGAACAACCGTTTATATGTCGAATCGGATGTTTCTCTCGGATCTCGCTTATTTGTTACGGGAGACGTTTCGTTGAACCAACGCTTATATGTTGGAACAGATGTTTCTGCAGGAGGCAGACTGTTCGTAACAGGCGATGTTTCTTTAAACAACCGTCTTTTTGTGGGCATGGATGTTTCGGCAGGAGGACGTTTATTTGTGACAGGAGACGCTTCCCTCAATAACCGTTTGTATGTTTTATCGGATGTTTCGTTAGGATCTCGGTTGTTTGTTACAGGAGATGTTTCTTTGAACCAGCGTCTTTTTGTGGGCACGGATGTTTCCGCAGGAGGACGCCTGTTTGTGACAGGAGACGCTTCCCTCAATAACCGTTTGTATGTTTTATCGGATGTTTCGTTAGGATCTCGGTTGTTTGTGACAGGAGACGTTTCTTTGAACAACCGTCTTTTTGTGGGCACGGATGTTTCCGCAGGAGGACGCCTGTTTGTGACAGGAGACGTTTCTTTGAACAACCGTCTTTTTGTGGGGACGGATGTTTCCGCGGGAGGACGCCTGTTTGTGACAGGAGACGTTTCTTTGAACAACCGTCTTTTTGTGGGGACGGATGTTTCCGCGGGAGGGCGTTTATATGTAACAGGCGATGTTTCATTAAATTCTCGACTATATATTGGATCCGATCTTTCTCTCGGAGGCCGATTATTTGTATCAGGAGATGTTTCATTAAATGGAAACGTTTCTGTTCCTACACAACCAAATTCTGATAATTCAACAATGGTTGCTACAACGGCATATGTTAAAACCGCTATTTCATCTGGGTTCGATACTGCCTTAGCAGTTTTTACGGGGGACGTTTCCGTGAACCAACGTTTATACATAGGATCAGATGTTTCATTCGGAGGCCGTATGTATTTGGTAAATGATGCGTCATTGGGTGGTAATTTATCACTTGCGAACGATTTGACGATCGGTGGAAATTTATACGTAAAAACCTACACAACTAGACAAACAATAACAACCGTAAGTTATCAATTGATTGTTGCTCAGGATGTTTCAATAAACGGCCGCTTATTTTTATCCAATGATGCGTCAATTAACCAACGTTTATATGTTGGATCTGATGTTTCATTAGGAGGACGTTTATCTGTTGTAAATGATACCATATTGAACGCGCGTTTGATGGTCGCCGGCGATATCTCAACAAATAACCGTGTAATTGCAGGAACAGACATTTCCATGGGAGGACGTTTATTTGTTACCGGCGATGCTTCTTTGAATAACCGTTTATATGTAGCATCAGATGTTTCAGCGGGAGGCAGACTATTTATTAGTGGTGATGCTTCATTAAACAATCGTTTATATGTTATATCAGATGTTTCACTTGGTTCTCGCTTATTTGTAACAGGAGATGTTTCGTTGAATAACCGTTTGTTCGTGGGTACGGATGTTTCGGCCGGCGGTCGCCTATTTGTTACCGGCGATGCTTCTCTGAACAACCGTCTCTATGTGTTATCGGATGTTTCTCTTGGATCTCGTTTGTTCGTCACAGGAGATGTCTCATTAAATAGCCGGCTTTTTGTGGCGACGGATGTTTCGGCAGGAGGACGTCTTTTTGTTACCGGTGATGCTTCTCTGAACAACCGTCTCTATGTGTTATCGGATGTTTCGGCAGGAGGACGTCTTTTTGTTACCGGTGATGCTTCTCTGAACAACCGTCTCTATGTGTTATCGGATGTTTCTCTTGGATCTCGATTATTTGTCACAGGAGATGTTTCTTTGAATAACCGTTTGTTCGTGGGTACGGATGTTTCGGCCGGCGGTCGCCTATTTGTTACCGGCGATGCTTCTCTGAACAACCGTCTCTATGTGTTATCGGATGTTTCTTTGGGATCTCGTTTGTTCGTCACAGGAGATGTCTCATTAAATAGCCGGCTTTTTGTGGCGACGGATGTTTCGGCGGGAGGACGTCTTTTTGTTACTGGTGATGCTTCCCTCAATAACCGCTTATATGTGTTATCGGATGTTTCTCTTGGATCTCGATTATTCGTAACGGGAGATGTTTCTTTGAATAACCGATTGTTTGTGGGTACAGATATTTCAGCAGGAGGACGTCTTTTTGTTACCGGTGATGCTTCTCTGAACAACCGTCTCTATGTGTTATCGGATGTTTCTCTTGGATCTCGCTTATTTGTCACAGGAGATGTTTCCTTGAACAACCGATTGTTTGTGGGAACAGATGTTTCAGCAGGAGGCCGTTTGTTTGTTACTGGTGATGCTTCCCTCAACAACCGTTTATATGTGCTATCGGATGTTTCTATTGGATCTCGCTTATTTGTCACAGGAGATGTTTCCTTGAACAACCGATTGTTTGTGGGAACAGATGTTTCGGCAGGAGGCCGTTTTTTTGTTACGGGTGATGCTTCCCTTAATAACCGTTTATATGTGCTATCGGATGTTTCTCTTGGATCTCGCTTATTTGTTACGGGAGATGTTTCCTTGAACAACCGATTGTTTGTGGGAACAGATGTTTCAGCAGGAGGCCGTTTTTTTGTTACGGGTGATGCTTCCCTCAATAACCGTTTATATGTGGTATCAGATGTTTCTCTTGGAT
>Ga0209135_1000149_pt1 | contig 24781 bp, 23 predicted proteins | sample LauGreSBDMM110SD_4_FD_187570 | JGI IMG/M metagenome (GOLD analysis project Ga0209135, IMG submission 187570) | Freshwater lake microbial communities from Lake Michigan, USA - Su13.BD.MM110.SD (SPAdes) (version 3) | ecosystem: Environmental > Aquatic > Freshwater > Lake | place: Lake Michigan... | reverse complement strand
TTGTTACAGAAATTAAGTTTGAACGGAAAACCTTATTTCAGTAAATGTTAAAGTTAAAATATGAAGCGTTAATATTGCTAAACTCTGCCGCTTCTAGTCTGAACAGCATAAGATATTAAGCGGTACAAGGTTGGGGTTGGGGGGAGTGAACTTTGTCTCCAATTTGATATAGGCTATAAAAAAACCTTAGTTACAATAACAGAAATTATGAAAAGCTTTCCTTTTGCGAAAACACTTCGAAGTGGCATGTTGCTCGTTTCGGCAACGCTTATTCTTTTTTCGGCCTATATCTGGGGATTACTCTACTAAACAAGTTGTTATATGGTTATTCTGTTTGCCGAGATCCTGCGCTGATTTCCTACTATCCAGACAACCAAACTCGTAAGTTCAAAATAGATGAACTGCCTAACACCTTCGGGGTCTGTAGCGAATATAAAGTTTGCGGGTAGCTTTTTGAGTCGAAAAATGAAGTGGCTGACGAAACTAGCATCCTTGATTCTCCCGCTCCAATTGAGGTCGGCTGTTGCGATACGAGAAAATATAAATGAACTAAAGCCTTGGTTTTCGAATTATCGTCTACCGTGGGGTAAGGAGGTCATCGAGTGGCCAGAGTGCTTTCCTGGAATTAACCACGAGTTCTTTAGGCAAAGAGAGGAAAGAATCTTTCCAACAATCGAGCAAAAGTTTCCAAAAAGTAGTACGATCTTGGACCTTGGCTGCGCCGATGGGTATTTCCCTATTGCCGCATGGAGGCGGGGCTACCGCAGCATTACGGCTGTTGACTGTCGGGAGGATAATATCCGTCGCGCTAAATTTGCCGCAAAATTACATCAGGCCAAAATTCGGTGGGTGCATCAAGATGTATACCAATATACTACGCGTAAACGCTTCGACCTTATTCTTTGCCAAGGGCTTTTATATCATCTCGAGAACCCCATCGGCCTCTTTGAAATTCTAAAAAAAACAGCAGCCAAGGGTATTGTTCTAAGTGGTTGGGCTCGATATCATGAAAAGCCTGTTTTTATTTTCGAGAAAGAAGAATCCGGTGATATTCGTAATTCAAAAAAGAAAAACATCCTGATTCCAAGCGTAGCCGTGGTTGAAGCACTTCTTTCGGCCTATGAATTTAAAAACGTTGTCGTCTTAAGGCCTCCAGAAACCCCCCGAACACCAGATTCTGGCCAAGCAGTTTGGCTGGAATATTATTTTGAGAATTGAAATGACGCGACTGACTAAACGCAGCCGCGCTAAGGTCATTCATAAGAAAAATATTCTTAGGCTCTGTGTTGCTGTCTTGGGTGTCATGGGCTCGTTATTTGCCGGCGAAATCTTGCTTCGGGCAATTTTCCCTGAAGTGCGTGAATTTCGGATCTGGCCTCCGGGATACTCGGAGGAGTTTCTTGCGGATGATGTAAATACCCCTGGAGTAAAGGGAGTTGGAAAATTCACCATCAACTCGCTTGGGTTACGAAGTCGGGAAATTCTGCCGGAGGACCGATTTAAACTTCTTTGCCTAGGAGGATCAACAACGATCGATTTGTACCTGGATGATGCGGAGACATGGACTGCATGCTTGGAAAAAAAACTTAATCGGAGTGGCGAATTTCCCAAAACTTGGGTGGGGAACTGTGGAAAATCTTCCATGGCCAGTCTGCATAACCTTCTCCACATCGAGCACGCGTTCCCGTTTTTACCAAGACCCGATTTGGTGGTGATTCTTGTCGGGGTCAACGACCTCCACCTTTACGTTTTGAAAACCAGTTACATGGAAAATATGACTCCAGAGCTTCACTTAAGTTGGGCATTCTCGTGGATACCCCACAAACAAAGAAGAGTCCATGCAACTGGCCATACAGCCCCGTTCTATGAGGGGTGGGCCTTGTATGCTCTCGGACAAAAAGTTTGGAAGCGCCTAGAGGATCGTCATGTCATGCACACCCCGAGGGGAGCAGGAGGGTTAAAATTGCTTCGCGATGCCCGACAAGGGAATGCCACACTCCTCAATACAATTGATGAAACGGTTGTAAAAAATGGGGAAAAACAATTTTCTGAAAATCTCACAAATATTGTTCAAACGATGCATCGCAATGGCATTCCCGTTGTCTTTTGTACGCAGCCGACATTATGGAGCGAAAACCCATCCCCTGGGGAGACAGCCCTGTACTTGGCAGGGGGGGTGGGACCCCATACCGATTGGATCGAAAGAAAGATTTATTACTCACCAAAATTGTTAAACCGCCTGATGGAGGAGTTTAACGACGTCACCCGAAGGGTTTGTCGTGAAAATAACCTTCTTTGCGTGGATCTTGCCCGCCTTTTGCCCAAAAAGGCCGAATACTTTTACGACGACATGCATTTTAGCGAAGCTGGGGCCCGGCAGGTTGCCGAAATCATTGGAGATCAGCTAATCGCCCGGTACGGGAAAGGGAAATCTCCATAAAACTCAGTCATTCCATACTTAAGTTTTTTTTGGGCCTGCTCGGCGCAATTTTTCTGGCAATGGGTTTTTTAGAAGGGCTTGCTGGCGCGGCCTATTTTATCAGGGAAAAGCGGATGTTTTCCTACACGAAAGGTCAGACGATGGTCGCCTCCGATCCGTACCAGACACGGTTGGTTATTTTCCACCCTTATTTTGGTTACGTGAACTCACCGAACCGCAGGGATCCAGGACAAAGTGCCAATAATCTCGGGTTTCAGGTCAATGCGGAAAGCTATGCTCAAAATCCCGACTTTTACGACTATCCCCGGACCCGGCGGTCGGGGGAATATCTTGTGGGGATCTTTGGGGGTAGCGTGGCCTTTGGGTTTGCCACCCAGGCTCAGGCAGATCCGGTCATTCAGGCGATGTTTCAATCCCTGCCCAAGGCACAAAATAAAACTCCGGTTTTTCTAAATTTTGGCCTGTCGGGATATCGTCAACCGATGCAATTGCTAGTCCTTTCCTATTTTCTCTCCATCGGCCAGCCATTAGATTTGGTGTTGAATCTTGACGGTTTCAACGAGACGGTGAATTCCGTCATCAATGAGAGGGCAGGGTTTGAGTCGAGTTACCCCCCGCACCATGTTTGGCGGGCTTTGGGCGAGGAGTGTCAGGCGGGCGTCCCGAGGAAAACGGATTACTTAGGTCTTCTTTCCGCCGCCTATCATGAGTCGCAATCGGAATCTTTTCGGCGGCAGGCCGTGAACCGGCACTTGGCAATCCTCTACTTCTGGGATCAGGCTCGAGCGGGTTGGCATGCCTCGAAAGCCAAGCAACTGCGACAAGATCTGCAGACCCAACCCGTTTCTTCTGCTACGGACTACTTCCCCATGCCGTCGCCCTTCCGTAGCAAAACCGGCAAGAACCTCCCGGAATACACGGCTGAACTCTGGGCCTCCTCCAGCCAAAACATGGATCGGCTGGTGCGTGGACAGGGAGGGGCCTACCTGCATGTTTTACAGCCCAGCCAATGGTTCTCTCTCAACGGTCCCTACACTCCCTTGTCGCCCAATCCGCCCTTCGGTTGGGTGGAAAAGCCGGTGAATGAATTTTATCCTCGTTTCTTAAGTCACGGAAAAACCCTGCGTACTTCAGGGGTGGAGTTTCTGGACGCCAGTTGTCTGATGAAGGGAAAGCCCGTGGCACAAGTATGGGCGGACGACGTATGCCATTTGACACCTGATGGCAATCGGATTTTGGCTCGATTCATCACTCAAGGAGTACCCCCTCAAAAGTGAAGGCTGTCCATCTGGTGACCGCAGCTTGGGGCAATTGGCATCTGGAGGCGCTTCTGGAGATCATGTGGCCGACGGCGTTGAGCGATGGAAACCTAACCGCCTTGTCTCGGAAACTCCGTGCCCGATACATCGTGCAAACGACGAGGGAAGGCGCCCATCAGATCCTCGCGCATCCGGCTACCGCAAGGGTTCGCCAGGTCCTTCCTGGATTGGAAATTCGGGTGATGTCCGAGCAGGCGTGTCCGCCGCCGCACGAGCATCTGAACTGGTGGCGCCAGGCAGCCGTTGAGGCTAGGGAACAAGCGGCTTGGGTGGCATATTTGCCGCCAGATGTGGCTTGGCCGGATCCAGCATTGGGAAATCTCGCGGAGGCCATCCTGGGCCCTTACGATGCCGTCACCATTCCTTACCAAAGGGTTCTTTCCGAGACTTTTGTCCCCGAAGTGCGGGGCATGGCGGTGGGTGGCAAAATCTCCCTAGAGCCCCATGTTGCCGTCCAACTCAGCATTCGGCATCTTCACCCGCTCGGAGCCGCCCTCATTCTGGGGGCTCCCCATGGCCACCCCACGCTGGAGCTCTGGTGGCCGGTCCCCGGAGAGGGCTTAATCCTGCGTCATATGGTCAGGGAGCTGTCTGCATTCGATCCTCAGAGGATTGAACCTACCAGTTTGATCTACACTCGGGATTTGACCGACCTGTCCCGCATCAAGGTGGTGCGCGATTCTGATGATATGGTGATGCTTAGTCTCGCCCCGTTCCTCAAGGATGTCACCGACCGGAGTATCACCGTGCCTGGAACTCCGGTGAACCTACTTGATCCGGCTCGGAACTCCTTGCACCCGGACAACGACACCCCATGGATCGACGCATTCAGCCGTATCTCCGTGCGATGGAAAGCCCGGAAGGTCATTGATGAAACCCTCTGGAAAAAAGTGGAGGCGGAGGTTGAGGAGGAGTTTGGTCAAGCCATCCGAGCCAGGGCCTTACTTCAGGAGTTGGCTAAGGCTACCGGAGCAGGGCAAGGAGTGTCAGATAAAGTGGTGGAAGAATTATGGCGGATTGGGGAAAAGAAGGTCCTGCCGTGAGACGTCCTGCCCCAGATCTTGTCGCGCCGGAGATAGCCTACGGCTGTCTCGTCGTCTACGGGCCGGCCTACCTAGCTCTTCTGAGAAAAATCTGGATTCCGAATTTTGTTCAGATTTTAAAAACTACAAAACCCGAGATCTTGGAAAAGATGATTCTGTGCCTGTACTGTCGCAAGTCCGAACTGGCAAAGGTGCAGACATACTTTGCCCCGTTGCGCAAAACGCCGCGATTTCAGGTGAAATATTTTCCCATGGTGAAGCCCCCAAGATCCTCCAACCAGTACCCGGAAATGAACCGAATGCATCAGCATTGCCTGAACAAGGCGTCCCACCAAGACGCTCCGGTTTTTTTCTTTTTCCCGGACCAGGTTCTTTCCAGCAATTGCATAAATTATGCATGGGATCTTTTGCAGAAAGGAATTCGCCTGTGTCAGTTTCCCTCCTTGCGGGTAAACATGAGGCCCACCGTGCGCCTTTTGGAAAACGGAATTCGGCGAAACGCGAGGAAAATCTTCCAACCTAGGGCCTTGGCGTGTTTGGCCTTGGGCAACCTTCACCGACTTTGCACAGGGCTTTTTTGGGATAATTTTGCGCAAGAAAAATTTCCCTGTAGTCCCTATGCCCTGATTCATCCCATCTCACCCCAAACTCTGCTCATTCACGGATTGCACAATTATATCTTTTTTGCACGTCCTAAGGTGATTCTACAACATGCCCGTTCCATTGATGTGGATTTCATCCAGGACGGGTTCCCCGACAAGCGCTCTGTCTACATGGTGGAGGACTCCGATGCTATGATGGCCTTTGACCTCTCCGACAACAAACGATTGCACCCTTGTGAAATTCCCGCAGACAACCGCAAGAACCGTATTCAACAAATACTCAATAACCTCAATCTATTCAAAAAAAGACATCTGCAAACTTGCGCCTCCCCTTCGGTTGTACACGCAAAAGACCTAACGGTCGTCGAGCATCGAGAGATCAGGGATCGGTCGGTTTTATTGGCCCCATTTCTTTACAGGGCGCTCTACAAGTTGGAAAAAGCACGCCAAAGACAACAACAACTAAATCTTCCGCCTCTTCACTCCGAAATCGTGAAACGAATCACTATCAAGCCCTCTGATAGCGAACCGGCGAGTCATCACCCAGACAAAGCCTTTTATCTGCAGGGGACGCCAGGGATTGCAAGATTTGCTGCAGAGGGATATTCAACCAATAAGCTATTTCGGCTTCTTTCTGAGTCTAAATCCCGCGAAAAAAAAATTATCTATGCCAGAATGATCCTCACAAAATATAATGAACCCTCCGTGTACAAGCAGATGATCCTAGGCAGGGCATTGGATAAGTACTTTTCTTTTGTTCTAGGCCTGGTGAAAGCTCTTGCCTACCGGTTCCGCTTCAAAACTCGAAACCCTCTGCAGGTCCTCTTTTTCTTTCTACCGAAAGCTGCGCATCGAGTCTTTTTATCCCGTTTTCGCATCCACCGATTCCAAGATGTCTAAAAAAATACACTTTGTTGTCACTGCCTACGGCACCCAAACTGTGCAAAATTTCTGCCGTTTCTGTCTGGGCAGTCTATGGCTGCCGGAGAACCAAAAAAATCTGAAGATGGGCCTTAAACCGATCTTTGAGGTTTTCACTAGAGAATCCGACCTCCCTCAGCTTCAGTCCGATCCGGTTTTTCAAAACATGCAGGCCAGGGGCTGGATTCAACTCTCTTTGATTGACGGAGATCCTAGTTTCAATACCCACATCCGCAACTGGGAGGCAGTGGCTTCTCGGGTAGGGCAAAAAGAAGGCAACTATGTCTTTAAACTTGCACCGGATGTGATCTTTTCGGAGGGCTCCATGCGGACAGTGATTAAGGCCTTGCAGAAAAGCCCGGCTGCGGTTTATGCGTCGTGGCACCTTCGGGTTACCCCCGAAGTGGCAGACCGAGTCATGCATGCGTCCACTTGCCAAGACCTGCCCGCGAATTGGATTGTGGGCCAAGCCTTGTCAGATTGCCATCCACTCCTTCAAGCGTATTTTCGAGACTCCAACACTTTTCCAGTCCATCCGGAGAATATCATTTATCCAACAAAATTTGGATGTATCGCCCGGGTTCTCGCATGCACGCCCATGATTCATGACCCTGCTCGCTGTTTTTTGGGATGGCACCAGCAAGTCACAAATGCTTTGGGGGACAAGGATATCGTTTGGTTGGACAATTCAGAAGAATTTCTGTGTCTCAGCGTTTTGAAAAAGGATCAGTATCGGGACTGGTATGATACCCCAGCTGGTTTTGACCCGCTTGAAATTTCCTGTTGGTGGAAACAATTTCATGCTCCGCAAGCTCTGGAGGTTGCGGAGCACCCCTTCTTCTTTTTTTCCGAACCACCGGGCCGACTTTCTGCGGGCGATCAAAAAACCCTTAAGAAGGGTGCTCGTGATGTCAAACAACTCAAGAAGCTGCGCGATAATTTCTGGGGGTTTAAGCAGGATGAAAAAATCGAACGGCTGATTCAGGCTGCTAATAAATATGAAAGTAGCGAGTTTTATGATGAAATATGTTCTTAAAAAACTTCCCAAAACCAGTTTCCTTTCGCTGGCCTTGGGCGTGAACCTTTTCGCAGTTGCAAAAAATAAAAAGATCCAAGTGGTGAATATCGGCACGAACCGAGTGACCGCCAACGAAGACTTGGCCAGGTTGGGGTGGACGGCACGGGGAGTACCGATGGCGATGCTTGCCTTTGACGTGACCGCGACTTCGGTGGGCCCCGGCCTGCTCACCGACCAAGGCAACTTCGGCTGGGCGAGCAGGAAAACTATGGAACCTTGGCTTGAGGATGAATGACTACTCCGTCTATTGCATTTTTTTGTGACCAACCCAGTGCGAGGTTCTGGTCTTTTCTGCGCATGGCGGGTCGGCAGGCTCCCGTCTCGGCTTTTTCTTGGAACCGGAAACAGTGCCGCTGGCAACGGATTGCAACCGGGGGCAATCCTTCCCTAAACGCGTCCATCCTACACTTTTTCAGCCTTTCCTCCCGCGAAGGGTGGGAATGTTTTCAAAGGTTGCCGCGTGAGGGTATTCGGGTTGTGGATCTCTACGACACGGCGATAGGCCAGTGCCAAAAATTCGAACATATCCGGTCCGATCTGGCCCTTCTTTCTGAACCCGAAGCCCTGACGTTCAGGGATCCGCGGGCACACCGAGCTCTGCGGGCGGGCTTGATACCCGAGCCGCCCGGGGGGTATGCCTTTCTCCCTGATCCGGTTGAAGCTAAGCGGGTCGGCCCCACGGAAAAAATCGGTGCGCGGAAAGCCGCGTTGGTGGGGTGGGTTGATGATCTTGGCCATCCCCAAGGGCATACCCGCCGTCTGGTGGAGCGGTTGTTGGGTTTGGGAGTGGAGGTGGTGTGGATTCCTTCGGTATTTCAAAGGGAGGAGGTTCAAAAAGTCTATGCGGATTGCCCTCGGGCCAAAACTCCGAAAATCCTGATTCCCGCCAACAAGGAGGAATACTGGAAGGCCCTGCAGGACTGTGATTTTGGAATCTGTCCGGGAATTCTACGTTCTGCTGAAGGAACGCTGGTGAACACCTCAGAGTACCTTTCGGGATGCGGCTCCAGCCGGCTGGCGGATTATTGCGGCGCGGGCTTGGGGGTCGTTCTGCAAAAGTCCCTTTCTTTTCTTCGTTTTTACGCGGCCCGAAACGCTCCTTGGTTTGTCTGCTATGAAGACCCGGATGACCCAGTTCTCCATGCGGTTGCAAAAAAATCCTGTTCCACAAGCCTACGAACCCACGCGGCAGTTTATGCGGAGGAAAAAATTTCCCGTGCTTTGGAAGGGTTTTACCAAGCCTTGTCCTGGCAATTGCCTCAGCTGAAAAAGCGTCCGGGTAAATGTGAAAAATGGCTGGCGAGCTGGTTCAGAACTTCCAAGCCATGATTTTTCCCACGCAGTGTAACTGATCCCGCAAGGTGGGAATTGTGGATTCGGGTTCGGTCTTCGATCCCCATGGACGGGTGCCGCAGGCCCCCGCCTCTCCTTGGCGCGTTTGGATGCCTTGAAACGGGCTGGGGGCTTCGAGGTAAAACTTTCTTCGGTTCAGGAGGGTGGCCAGCCGCCGTGCAGGGAGGCGCCGGCGGTAGGGCAAGCGGTCGAACTCAGCCTCTTGGGCGATTTTTTTGAGCCAAGCATCCCTTTGTTGGTACGCGTTTCCGCCCGCCGGGGAAAAAGTCTTTCCGAAAAACAAGGGCTTTCCCTCTCGCTCCTCCCAAGGGATGACGGATCGAAAGACTAGAGAATCGCAGCCAAAGGGAAGATGTTGTGTCCGGATGGAGAGTTTTTCAAAAAACCCCTGATCTCTGGGAGAGGCGTAAACTATTAGATCAACGCACTGCGAGGCCGATGAGGTTTTTTTCTCGTTATCCCGATATGGGGTTCCGATTACCGTCTCCTGGCAAAGGCAGACTTTTTTGGCGGCGAAGGCTTGCCAAAGCCGCTTCCATTTGCGGTCCAAGTGCAGAAACGGCATGTGATGATCGAACCCGCAAAGCAGAACCGCATCGGGAGCCGCTGACTTGAGATACTCCTCCATCAGTTCTCCGCTGTCTTCAGTCACATGCAGAACACGGCCCAGCATCCCCTCCTGCTGGAGAGTGTTGGCCCAGCCCCGGCCTACGTTCCAGCTGTGTCTGCCCGGGGGTAAGATCACATCCACCGTAAGATCATCTCGCTTGGCTTTGGCCCCGGGACGGAACGGACGCAACCCCTCTTCTGTCTGCTGCGTTTCATCGGCCGCCTCATACAGCGAAATGGCCATCTTTCGCTTTTTGCGCTTACCACCGCGCATGGCCTCCGCATAAAGCCAGGCAAATTCAGGATTGATCCCCGGGGTGGTGGCTAAAAGTCGGCGGAAAAGAGCTTCAAACCCATCAATCGAGCCGTGGTCGATAGCCGCTAAACCTAGCCCAATTGCCTTTTCTCTTACGGGATTTTCAGCGGCGATGGCGGCCGGCTTTTCGCCCCGCTCCAACCGCCAGCGGAAGTAGTCCCGATAAAAATTGATCTTTTCAGGCCTCGGATCGGACGCCAGGTGCGAATCCACATTCGCCTGCCACTCCGCCTGTTTGTCCCGGTCATCATGGGCCGACTTGCCGCTGGAGCGGGTGATTCGAACGGCGGTAATAGGCCGGTCTAGATGATGAAAGGTGGCGCCCGCCTTGGCGGCCCGGATCCAGAAATCCAGATCAATGGAGTAGGAGAGGTCAGTCCGGAAAGGGCCGATTGCCTCCAGCAGTTTTCGCGGAAACATCATGGTGACAATGTTGAGATGAATATGCCGGAACCAGCGATAGAGCAGGGGAAGGTGGACAGGGCCGTTGGCCACACGGAGACCGGCCGGCCGGTCCTGATCGTCGATGAGGACGAGGTTCCCGTGGGTGATGGGGAATTTTTCACCGGAGAAGCGGCCCACCGCCTCCATGGAGGCCTCGACGGCCTCCTCGGTCCAAAAGTAGTCGTCGGCGTTCAGCCACATCAGGTATTCGCCGCGGCTCATGGCGACGGCCTTGTTGAGGGCATCGGCTTCGCCCTTGTCTGGTTCGGACACCCATTTGACGGAAGGGTATTTTTTGAGGATCTCAACGGTCCCGTCCGTGGAGCCCCCATCCACCACGATATGTTCGATCGAGGGATAAAACTGGTCTTGGACACTTTGCAGGTTCTGCTCCAGATATTTGCCGCACCGGAAGGCCGGGGTCAGTACCGAGATGAGGGGAGTCTTGGGCACAAGAAGAATATGACTCCTTTTTGGGGTTATGGCAGTCTGGAAATTTCAAGATGGGCACCATGTATTTGAAACACGACCTTAGGAATGTTTTGCGATGAACCTGCGACGGTGGATCGTCAGTCTTTGCACCCGCCGCAAGGCCGGGGCGACAGAGAAAGAGTGGAAAGACGTCCGATTTTCTTTTAGCCAATTCGGCGAAGATCTGCTGCTTGAGCACCTCCTCCCGCCGAAAGGGTTTTATGTGGACGTGGGGGCTTACCATCCGGTCACCTTTTCCAACAGCTGGCTCTTCAGCCGAAACGGTTGGAGGGGAATTGTGGTGGAACCCAACCCGGGGATGGCTCAACTGCATCGACGCCGGAGACCCCGGGACATTGTGGTGGAATCAGCCGTCGGGAGACGGGAGGGAACGGTCCGATATCTCCATCATCCGCAGGCCAACAACAACCGCATCCTTCATCCAAAGGAGAAACCAGATGCGGGGGGAAAGGTAACTCAAGTAAGGCAAATGACTTTGGGTAAAATTCTACGGGATTTCTTGCCCAAGGGTCAGGCTGTCGACCTACTGTGTGTCGACTGCGAAGGGATGGATGCGGAGGTGTTGAGGGGAAACGACTGGCGCCTGGCAAAGCCCCGGGTGATCTGTGCAGAAGGAAAGGACGAGGCTGAGAAAAAAGGCCTCAGCCGTTTGCTCGAGCCCCGCGGTTACCGGTTGCAGGCACGAGCCGGCTATTCGTTGATTTATGTTAGAGAGAAGGGTTAAAGCACTTGGTAGTTCACGATGGTCGTTAGCCGGAATTTGGGGTCTAGGCTAAGGATCAATGAACGATTGTAATCTTGAAGCAGAAATAAAATCAAAGGCTATAACTTGAAGATCGAATTTTTCACCATCGTCTACAACGGCCAACCATGGATCCGCGGGCAGGCGGAATTCTTTCGTCGGCTGGAGGGAGTGGATTGGCGTTGGTATGTGGTGGAGGGCTTGGCGGAGCACGTGAAGGATACGGCATGGTGCAAAGAGGCGGGGGGAAGGATTTCGGATTTCGAAAGTCGAAATTCGAATTTAAGCACGGATGGGACGAGGGAGTTTTTAGACGGATTAAAAAAAGAGTTTGGGGATAAAATTTCGATTTATCGGCCGCCAGGGGCGGAGCCATGGCCAGGCAAGAAGGCCATGATCGACTGTTTTCTGCCCGAACTAGAGGAAGGCTGCCTTCTTTGGCAGCTGGATGTGGACGAATTCTGGAAGCCGAATCAGGTTCGGCAGATTCTGGCCGAGTTTGAAAAGCGGCCGGAGCTGACTGCTGGATGGTTTGACTGCGACTACTTTTTCGGCTGGGACCGCTGTTCATCCCGTCCGGGAGTGTTCGGGAATTTTCGCGAATACGAATGGTTGAGGGTATGGCGCTACCAAAAAGGGGATAGTTGGGGGAGTCATGAGCCGCCAGCTTTAATGCGGGAGGTGGGATGCGGGAAGCGGGAGAACGTGGGCAGGCTCCATCCCATGCTTCAGAAGGAGACGAGGGCGAGGGGATGGAAGTTTCAGCACTACGCGCTAACCGATCGGGCACAGATGGAGTTCAAGGAGATCTATTATGGGCACCGAGGGCTAATCGCAGGGCTCGACGAGGTGGAAAAGGCCGGCAGAAACGAGCCACTGGCTCGCACCCTTTTTCCCCATATCCGGGATAAGGAGATCGGTGTCGCTCGAACTCTCCTTACTTTCTGGAAGAAAGCCACGAGGGCCTTCCAGCCGGGAGCTCGGGCGGAGGATGCGCGGAAAGCAGGCACGGTTCCGATCGCCCAGATGGATATCCGGGGTGAGGCGCGTTTTGCCTTTGACGAGATTCAGGCCGGACAACCCGCATCGATCCTGATGATTCGTGCGGATCGGATCGGCGACCAGATTCTTTTCCTGCCCTTTCTCGCCAGCCTACGGAAGCAGATGCCTTTCGCCCAAATTCATCTGGCGGTGCCGGAAGATGTGGCTCCGATCTATCGGCTCTGGGGCGAGGTGGACCGTTTGCACACTTTCCGGCGGGACGAAGGGCACAGGAGTGCCGGATACCGAAACCAACTATTGGGACGAATGCCTGGGCATTTTGACTGGGTGATTTTGCCTGCCTTCAACGGGGAGAAGCTGAGTTACAAGCTGGCGTCACGCATGGAGGCGAAAAGAAAAGTGGGCTTTGCCGGTGAGTTCCGTGGCGTAAAGCCAAGACACCGCTCTAGCTACGAAAAGATGGTGGGGGAAAAAGTTCCTGTCCCTAATCCGGATATTCATGAATTGGAAAAGTATCGGCTTCTTCTGAGGCATCTTGGTCTGAAGCTCGAGATTGACCCTCCCAAGATTTCACTGGGTGGGGGCGGTGGTTCACACCTAGGCGGGCAAAAAAAATTGAATCCTCGGATCATCCTCACGGTCGGCACGGTGAATCCGATCAAGGAGTATCCCCGCTGGGCAGAGGTGGTGACGTCCTTGAACGAAAAAATAAAACCCGAGTGGGTGCTCGTTGGTGGAAAGGGTGAAAAGGTCCCGCAGGATTTGCGGCTGGTTCTTCCCGCAAAAGTGCGGGATTTGCGGGGACAAACCACGCTGGAGGAATTGGCGCAAGAAATCGCTCAAGCGGACCTTTTTCTGGGAGTAGATACTGGTCCGGCCCATTTGGCCCTGGCTTTGGGGAAACCGACTGTGGTGGTGTTGGGAGGAGGGGATTACGGGAGATTTTTTCCCTATGGCAAAGCCCGTGTGGTCACGCATCCGATGGACTGTTTTCAGTGCCACTGGGAATGCCGTTACGACCGGGCGCTCTGTCTGCACGACATTCCGCCACCCGAGATCGTCAAGGCGGTGGTAGAAGCATTGAAAAGTTGAAGGACTCACTCCCCCGGAAGCTTATTTCGTTTGGTCAACCGCCATTTGGTTATTTTAAAGAACCATCGCTTTTGGGTGATCGGCTTTTGTCGCGAGCGAAAAATTCGGTCAAAGAATGCAAGTAGGCTGCTCATGTCGTGAGCAGAGTTAGGTTGGTTGTGGTGGAAGGGGGTCGCCCGAATGTAGCGGGCATAGAGCTCGGGTGTTTCGTCGACATGCAGCACATATTCCGCCAGCTCTTCATCAGAGGAGAAGTCGTCACGGCAGATAAAGCTTTCCGAGTTGAAAAATTCTTTTACCCGGGGGTCCCCCCAATAAATGGGGATGGTGTTCACATGGAGGGGGTCCACAAGCTTCTCCGTGCACCAACCTGCCCGGCGGGTGTTTTCGAAGGCGATGTTGAAGCGGTAGCGCGCTAGCCAGTCAACCTTTACCTGATAACGGTCGCCCGGCGGAAGGCGGTATCCTGTGTTGTTCAGGGCTCGGCCGGCTGAATCTACTTTGCGAAGTCGGTTGAGAGCGTGAAAAAACTGCTCACGCCGACGAACGGTTCGGTCAACATAGGCGCAGAGCAGGGAGCAGAAGTGGGGTTTGGACGCCCGGATGGCCACGGGATCAGGGACGGAAGTCCGCACGAGTTTCTCCGCCTGCCCGTCGAAGGCGTAGATGGGCAGGTAGGCTGATCGCGGGTCGTCGGCTAGGACGGAGACCACGGCATAGTCGCATTCTCTCCAATCGGGAAAATATTTTTCTTGGGTGTGAAAGATCTTCACACAGTTATAAAGCCGATGCCGGTGACCGATGTGGGAGTAGAAGAGGAAATCCGGGGTGTCGTCCAAAACCAGTTCGTAGTGTGGGTGAAGCAGGTCCCAAAAAAACGCCCGACTCTGCGCGGGAAAGTCGATGAAGTTGACGGAAATGCGGGGTTTGCTCATGCGAGGCGCTTTCTTTTGCGGATTATGTTAACCTTCGTCTCAAGCTTTCGCAATGGCCGGGCAAATGCCAATTCGCGGATGCGGGCGGTTTGCCGCTTTTGAAGTTGTTCTCGCAATTGCGGATCCTCTTCGAGACGTCGGATTAGGTTCACAATGTCTTCTTCTGTTCGGGCAACGAGACTTTTCAGAAGGGGCGCAGGATTTTCCAAAAAAACGGGATCAGCCAGCACTAGGGAACCAATGCAAGCTGCCTCAATTAGCAGGTTGCCCCAATTGCGGTTTTTTGCCAATCGGACGAGGTAGCGGCTGTCCCGCAACGCCTGGATCCAGGCCAAGGTCGAGATACCTCTGGGAGCAAGTATCCTCAATCCAAAAACCTTTTCCAGTTCGCGGAGCGGGGGGGTCTCGCGGGTGTGAGGATCTAAGAAGATCCCAGGTGTGTTTCCAGAATTGCACCATGCATAACATTCAGGTGTCTGGAACGCCCAAGGGAAATCGATTTCATGCCAGCGGTTTGAGGGTCGGACCGGTCGGAGGCGGCACTTCTGGTTGAGAAAAAGATCGTAGCCATGCAGTGGAGCGAATCGGGAGGCTCGGTAGGAGGGCATGGCGGTTTCCGTGATCATGTAAGCCCAGACCGTACGGGGATAGGCCCGGGCGATCTTACTCGGAACAGGAATGTCTAGACAGACAATCAGGTCGAACTTTCCCCAATCCACTGTATCCGCGGCGACGGACAACTCGTGGCGTGTTCTTGGTCCGGAGGGGGCCCAAAAAGGGGCCTCATGAGCGGCTCGACGGTACGAAGCCTCCAAGAGGGGCGGGTCAGTATCGAACGAGACTTTTTCCCGCCAGGTCTGGCATTCTGGCGAGGAATCCTCTCTCACCAAAATCAGTTCGGCTCCCAGCTCATACAAAAGGGAAAGACACCCGGTGTGTCCGCCGGCGGATTTTAAAAAATCCCGGATGCTATGCCTTCCGGGCAGGTTCGGCATGGCTGCCAGTACCTCTTGTTTGACCAAGGCGATCCGGAGAGATTTCAAGGCCGCAAGAGCTCGGGAAGTTTCGTCCTGCGAGAAATTTTCTGGCAAGGGGTCGAGCTCCCGTTTCCGGAGCCAACCGCGCGGAGCAAGATGAAAAAAAGGATTCACGCCCGGCCCAGTTCTGTGGAGAGAATTTGGTGGATTTTTTCAATGCCGGCGGATCCCAACCGGATATTCCCCCCCGCATCGCCAACCGGTGCGAGGCGTCCATCCCTCTCCGGTTGACCGAGGACATGGGCGTGGCGGAGACCGCAGATGCCCGCTAGTTGCCAGTAGCAGGGGTTCAGATAGCGGGGGTTAAAAATCTCCAGCAGCAAGGCTCCGGCTGGGGCAAAAATAGCGTTGGTCAGGGCCCCTCCGTGGGGTCCCGCGATAACCTCAGCCTCGGCACAAAGTTGCGCCTGCTCCTGTAAGGTCATTTTTTCCGCATGGAACGCCTCGAAAGAAAATGAAGACAGCAGGCGGAGAAGGTTCTCCTTGTCATCTATCTCGCGTGAGCCTGTCCCGTGGCGGTGAAAATAAATGCGGCGAGATCCCTGCCTTGGCTGGACTCGAAAAAGATCCTTGAGAAAAGCGGGAATCCAAGGGGCGATTCTCCCCGGGTTGGTCGGCATGGAGGGGACCACCAGGGATTCACACTGGTAATAGGAACCGTCTTGCACGGGGAGAAGTGTTTCGGGGACCAAGCCAAGCCTTTGCCAACTTTCCGTTTGGTAAGGGTGGGAGGAGCCGTTGACGATCCATCCTTGGAGTTCCGCATCTCGAATGCCGGTGCGCCGGATCATTTCCACCCTCGGCAGAACCTCGGTCATGTGGTGGTAGTAAGAGTTGCCTCCGGTGATGGCTAGAAGGCCCCAGCGACCGGGAAGCCGGGTGGGTTTTGGGAAAAGGATTTTTCGCATGGCTCCGTGCTGTTCTGGAGAATGACCAAACTCGACCGAAAGCTCCACCAGCAGCTGCCGGTCTGGGGTGATAACGCCGACGCTGGGCCCACTGACAAAAGCGCCGTTAATTTGAGCCACGAAATTGCCGGCATGAACGACGTAATTCGCGGGCTCCTGTGGCACCAGGTTGCGGGTCTCTCGATGCAGGGAGGCAGGAAGCATTTGCTCCCACCCAGCCTGTTCCGAAATCCAGTGGCCTTCGCCCGGGTGCGAGGAAAGCCAAGTGCGGATATCCGTCACCTGGCGTACGGGGCCCCTCCGGGTGGATCCCACACGCCGTTGAGCCAAGCCAATTAGCCAAGGGCGGATTTTTTTCTTAAACCAAACTTTAGGCATAGGGGTGACTTGGGGACAGGGGCTGTGCATAAAAGGGCATGTTCATTAATGGGAAAGCTTTCCGTCGATGGTTATACCGGTTTTTACCGGCAAAGCACCCTGCCTTTTATCCTGCCCGAAGGCGTGGCTTGGACCATTGGGCGACTCGCGGCGGGTTCCGATCGATAGCGGAGGCCCAGAAAACTTTTTTGCTGGGGTGGATTTCCGGTGTCCAAGGCACTTTTTTTGAATGGGATGCTGGTGATGGAATCATCGGAAGTCATGCCATTTGGCTGGAAGAAATAGGCTGGAAAGGGTTTTCAATTGAGGATAGGCCAGCAGCGGCGCAACTCTTGCAAAAAAATCGGCCCGCTTCTTTTACTTCTCCAGCCGATGCGGCCCGGACAACCGACAAAAAGGTCGATTTGATATCTGCGAGGAGAGACGGGTCGATCCGGCGGGTCGTGGAGAGGGTCGCAGCCGGTGAGCGTCCGAACTGGGTGATCCTGCAGGCCCGAGACCCCCGACCGGAAGCTTTTGTGGCGTTGACTCGTGCTGGTTACCGACTCGACCATTTTATCCATGATGATGAATATTATCGGTGGAAGGGTGGAAAGACTTGAAGGTGAAAAGGAACTGCCGGAGCCTCCTCAGTCCTAAGCCTGTCCGCCTCGCGGCCGAAAAGTCATGAAAATCGTTTTTCACTCTGCCTACTGGGGGTACCGGGGAACAGAAGTGGCACTTTATGACTATGCCCATCATGCGGAGAAGATCCTGGGGGCGGAATCAGCAATTCTAGTTTCGCGAGAAAAAGCTGCCCTTGGCGGGCCTTTGGGGGAAAGGTTTCGTCAAAGGTTCCCCGTGCTGGAATATGGCTCTTGGCCCGAGGCGGAGGAAATCTTGGGGGCGGAGAGGGCGGACATGCTTTACACCATCAAAAACGGTTTTTTCGATGGGGTGGTTTCGGCCCGAACTAAGACGGCCGTTCATGCCATCTTTCCGGAAGCGGACTTTCACGGGGACCGGTACGCTTATCTTTCCTCCTGGATGGCCAATACCATGGTGGGTCGGAACGAGCCTTGGATCCCATTCATGGTGGACCTTCCCCCGCCGGCTAAAGACCTGCGGCAGACGTTGGGCATCCCTCGTGAGGCGGTGGTTCTGGGGAGGCATGGAGGGGCCGACTCTTTCGACATTGGCTTCGCCAAAACAGAATTGATTCGGGCGGTTTCTCAACGGAGTGACCTCTGGGTTTTGTTTCTTGGTACTGCCCCCTTCGGGTTACCCCCAGGCGTGGATCGGATCCGATTTCTTCCTTCGACGGTTGATCCAGATAAAAAAAACGGCTTCATTCATGCCTGTGACGGGATGATCCACGCCCGCCAGCGAGGCGAAACGTTTGGGCTGGCGGTGGCTGAGTTTGCCTGTCTGGGTAAACCGGTAATCACTTGGGATCGGTCACCGGAATCTTTTCACCTTGAGGCTTTGGGGGATGGACATTTGCGGTATCAGGATGCCCTTTCTTTGCGGAGAATTCTTAGGAAATTTAAGAAAGAATCGATCATGGCGTCGAGTCGCTATCAAGAAATCTGCAGCCCCGCCTTTGCAATGGAGCGTTTCCGCCGATATTTTGTGGAGTAGCAATCAACATGCGTTTTGCCTCCTATCATCCCCGAGTATTTGACCGCCCCAACCGGAGGCTGAAGGTTCTGGTGGTGGAAGAGGGGACATCCCTCAACTGCAACATCTTTCGTGGCGCAACCGACCATGACTACGACATTTTGGATTGCGATGCGGCTCAGAGCGATCCGGCTTCCTTTCGCCGCAAGTGGCGCGAGGTGCAGCGCAAAATTGCCCACCAACCCTACGACTTGGCGGTGGTGACGGAGAGAAAATACGCTTTCTGGCGAAGAGGCGCAGGACCGGTCTCGGGCCTATGGCGCCTGGCCAAGGCATGGCTGACCCACCCGTGGCGGGTGGCCCATTTGGCTGTCCCGCGTGCCCTTACCAAGGCCGCAATTCCTTGGGCTCTGGTGGATCGCAACGACCAAGTTCTGCTCAACGAGGGCAGCCATATGTTTTTTCGGGACTGCACCGCCTTCTTCGTTCGCGAACTATTGACGAATCGTTTTGAAATTTTTCAGGCCTACCGCCGGGGGGAGCCGGGTTGCCGATTGTGGCCGATCGGACCCCGGACGGAGTATCCCCTGAAAAAAATCCGGCCAATCTCCCTAGGTCTACAAGTTCCGGAAGAAAAGTTTCGCGGCCTACACGTTGAAAAAAAACATGACATCTTTTTCTGCGGAACCACGGACATGCGGACGCCGCGAGTCTCCGCCCTAGAGGAAATTCGCGCCTCGGCTGAACGAGAAGGATGGAAACTGAAGCTCGTGGAGCGCATGCCACAAGACGAGTTTTTGAAAAACTGCGCAGAATCTTGGCTGGTTCTCTCGCCTAGCGGGAACGGGTGGGACTGCTGGCGCCATACCGAGGTGCTGATGGCTGGATCCGTGCCCTTGATCAACTACCCATGGATTGAGCGGCACGCTCCGCTTCGGGACAAAGAACATGTCCTACTCTATTCCCCCGAGCAGGGGCACTTGACCCATGTGATCCGATCTGCCCTGGCCGACCGCGAAGGGCTACGCCGGATGGCGCAGGCAGGACGGGAGCATGTACTCCGCTACCACACTTATCAGGCTTTGCGGGATTACCTGTTGACGGAAACCTTGGATATGGCCCGCATTAGATCCTAAGTTTGATCCCATGAATTTCGCCATCCGTGTCTGCTGGACGGCCCTCGCGGCAACTTCGCGATTTTCATGGCTTAAAAAGCCTATCTAGGAGAAGTTTTGAAAGTGATCCCGCCTCAGCCTCTAGAGCAAAGTTGGGCATGGGTTCGGTCCTCGTCCAAAATTCAGGAAATGCAATCCTGGTGGCCTTCACGTGGGATCCATTTTCCTAGCCGGCAAGCAGGAGAAGTTTCCTTTCCGAGCGACCGAGGTAACGAGATACTCCGGCTTTTTGCCCCGAATCCATGATCATCAGAAAAAAAACACCATCCCTTGAGAAGAAAAAGTATCTAGACATAGAATTATGAAAGTTTTGGGCATATCTGCCTTCTATCATGACTCCGCTGCTGCGATGGTAGTGGATGGAAAGATTGTTGCGGCGGCGCAAGAGGAGAGGTTTTCCCGGAAAAAGCATGACGAATCGTTTCCGATCCGCGCGGTGGACTATTGCTTGAAGGAAGCCGGAGTTGAGGGGAAGGATCTCGATTACGTCGCTTTTTACGAAAAGCCTCTTTTGAAATTTGATCGGCTTTTGGAAACTTATCTTGCTTTAGCGCCTGCTGGGCTCCCTTCGTTTCTTCGAGCCGTGCCAGTTTGGCTTAAGGACAAGCTGTTTCTCCCAAAAAGAATGAGAGAGCAGCTTCCCGGATACACGAAGCGGTTCGTTTTTCCTAGTCACCACGAGTCCCATGCCGCCAGTGCATTTTTCCCCTCCCCCTTTCAGGAAGCGGCTATTCTGACGATGGACGGAGTAGGAGAGTGGGCCACGGCTAGTATTGGAGTGGGACGAGGGAATCGGATTGAATTGCTCAAGGAGCTTCACTTTCCGCATTCTTTGGGGCTTCTTTATTCGGCTTTCACCTACTTCTGTGGATTTCGGGTGAATTCGGGAGAGTATAAACTGATGGGGCTAGCTCCCTATGGGGAGCCGGTCTATGCCGATCTAATCCGAAAGCACTTGGTGAAGATCTTTGACGACGGGTCGATTTGGATGGATCAGTCCTACTTCAATTATGCGGGGGGGCTCACGATGACCTCCAAAAAGTTTGATGAACTTTTTGGCGGACCGCCTCGAAAGAAGGAGTCTCCCATTGGAAAGAGGGAGATGGATCTGGCCGCTTCGATCCAGGTAGTCACTGAGGAAATCATGTTGAAGATGGCACGGCATGCGCATCAGCTGACCGGGATGAAGCATCTTTGTCTTGCGGGAGGCGTGGCTCTCAACTGTGTAGGAAACGGAAAGCTTCTGCGGGAGGGGCCATTCAAAGATATCTGGATTCAGCCTGCATCGGGGGACGCGGGTGGGGCTCTGGGAGCCGCTCTCTTTACCTGGTACCAACTCCTGGAAAAGCCTCGCACAGTGATGAAGGAGGATTCTATGCAGGGGTCGTACCTTGGACCCGAGCCTAAGGATGCGGCGACGCGAGCTTTTCTGGAGAAAGAGGGCGCAAGATTCCGGCATATTTCTGATGAAGGGAAACTGTGCGAGGAGGTGGCAGGGCTGATTGCTTCGGAGAAAGTGGTGGGATGGGTAAATGGAAGAATGGAGTTTGGGCCGCGTGCTTTGGGCTCCAGGAGCATCCTGGGCGACGCCCGCAGCGAAAAAATGCAGATGCAGATGAATGTGAAGATCAAGTTTCGGGAGTCATTTCGTCCCTTTGCGCCTTCCGTAATGGAGGAGAGGGCGGCTGACTGGTTCCAAATCGACCCAAAACATCGCAGTCCTTACATGTTGCTGGTCGCCCCGATTTTAGAAAAACACAGGGAAAAATCATCCAGCAACGGAAAGATAGGATTGGATCGGGTGAAGGAGAGGAGATCCAGTCTTCCGGCCATCACCCATGTAGATTACTCCGCACGTTTGCAGACGGTGGGGCAAGGGAGCCTATATAGAAAACTTTTGGAGGCCTTTGAGAGAAAAACGGGTTTCCCAGTGATCATTAATACAAGCTTCAATGTCCGGGGGGAGCCGATTGTCTGCACTGGCGAGGAGGCTTATCGATGCTTTCTGAACACGGATATGGATGCACTGGTGATCGGAAACTTTTTGCTTTTAAAAGAAGAGAATGCCACCGCCAGTGGCGCGGCTCGGGCGGAGTATCTCAAAGGATTCGAGTTGGACTGACCTATGATCGCTATCCAGTGGAACCCATCAACAAAGCAGCTTAGGCAATTTGCCGGGATCTGGTTTCCGGCCTTCTGCGCCTTGGTGGGCTGGTCGATAGGTCATAAAACTGGTCATTGGAGTGAGGTAGAGATCGGATGGGTTCTCGCGGGGCTGCTCTCGGTCGGGGGCCTTATCTTGCCCGTTTTGATACGGCCGATATTTGTTGGATTGATTCTGCTGACGTTTCCGATCGCGTGGGTGTTTTCTCATCTGCTTCTTGGTCTGATTTTTTACGGGCTGGTAACTCCGATAGGTTTAATTTTAAGGATCAGTGGGCATGATCCTCTACAATTGAAAAAACCAAGTGGAAATTCGGTCTGGAAGACCCCAGTTGGCAAAACGGACGCCACCCGCTATCTTCGGCAAAGTTAATGAACCAAAAAAGACCGTCTGATTTCGAAAAGCAGGCCGCCCAGGCTGGAGGCGGATTTTTCAGCGAATTCTGGGTTTTTCTCAAGGAGAACAAAAAGTGGTGGCTTCTACCTATTCTCTTGGCGTTTTTGCTGATGGGAGCGCTTCTTTTGGCTGGTGGCACGGGGGCGGCGCCATTCATCTACACACTCTTCTGATACTTTTCGGTCGATATCTACGCCTCCCTAATCGTGAGCCCATCCAATCGAGCGCATAAGGGATTAGCGATCTTTCTTGGGGTAGTAGTGGCGCTGGGACTGGATTTTGGGGTTCGGCAGATTTATTTGAAGATTCGAAAAAAACCACCTGTGGACAAACCTGGGTTGAGAATCCCTGATCCTCTCTTTCACCACGGAATTAAGCCAAGCTCACAGGGGGTGGATATTTTTGGCCCTTACTCGGCACCGTACTTCAGCAACTCGCTTGGATTACGAGATGCAGAAATTCGAAATATTCCACTTGTCGGAGAAATTCCTAGAATTCTGTTTATCGGAGACTCTTTTACCGAGGCCGGGCCGATTCCTTGGGAGAAAACCTTTGTCGGCAGGGTTGCCAGCGGGCTGAAACCGAAAGGGATTGAGGTCCTGAACGCCGGCGTGGCCTCCTACTGCCCTACTACGGAGCGGGTGAAATTGCGGTATTTGCTAGGGGCACAGGGACTAAAGGTTGATCGAGTAGTATTGTGCCTAGATATTTCCGACTTAAAGGATGAGTTCTACTATGAGGAGGGGGCGGATGGGAAGGTCCAGCAGGTTGCGTATGGACCTTTTCGTGAGAAAGCAAAGAAGCTGCAGAGGGCCGAGGCAATCTGCGGCTGGTTAGAAACTCGTGTAGAGAAGAATTTTGTTATTCTCGGCGCGATTATCAGAAATAGCCGGCTTACTTGGCGGAGACATGCCAGTTCCACGGGGGTGGTGGAGTACGATGCGATTCCCGAGTGGGCCTACAACTGGCCGGACTACCGAGGAGCGTATGAGGGACTGGTCGAGAAAGGTTTGGCACGAACCAAGTCGGAGATGACCTTATTGGCCCAAGAGCTCAAGAAGCTGGGAGTGCCCTTAACCCTGGTGGTTTATCCATGGCCTCAGCAGGTGAAGGCGGGGACTCGACCCTCTCGGTGCGAGACGGAGTGGTCACGCTGGGCTCAAGAGAATAACGCCCAATTCGTCAGTCTGTTTCCTGTTTTCGTGAATCAAGAACCTGCAGAGCAGGTGATCCGAAAGTATTACTGGAAAAATGATGCCCACTGGAATGAGGAAGGGCACCGATTGGTAGCGGACGCTCTCCTGCGGCCCGAAGGAGGAATTCTCCTCCCCAAAAAGGGTGCGGTTGAATCAAAGCCCCAAGCGGGGAAATGAAACAAGCTGGGTCTTGACTGGAGATTTGTCGGTAAAGAGTTCAAATCGGAGTTTGCAAGGGGGAATGAGGCCACCTTTCAGAAGGTGTTTGAGGCGGAACGAGAGTTTGGCGACCCGCATCCGAAGCGTTTTGCGATGGACATCAGTCAAAGCATTTTCCCCGTGGGAGCCGAGGCGTTTGGCAATGTCGTCCTGATGCCATGGGAAAAGGCCGATCGGTTTACGGACTGAAATAAGTTTTAGGCCTAGTTTCATCTGACGGCGGAACCAGACGTGATCCCCGACGACGCGATATTCGGCAGGGTAGGGACAGCGCTCCCAAATCTGACGACGAAACAGGAAGGAGCAAGTTTGCACAGGCATATGCCAGTCGGCATCGATGGGGCGGGGGACAGTGATCTGGTTGAAGAGATAGAGAAAGTTTAGGTGTTCATCGAGCATGATGGTGGGACCGAAAACGGCGTCGGCCCCGGTTCGATCAAGTTTTTCAACGGCGTGGGCTAGGCCTGAGCGGTCATACTGCTCGTCGGCGTTTAAGTGTCCGACGATACGACCACGTGCGACAGCCATGCCCTTGTTCAAAGCGTCGTACATTCCCTTGTCTGGCCCTAGAATGAGGCAGATATCTTTCTGCTGCTTCAGGTATTCCAGAGTTCCATCGGTACTACCCCCATCCACCACGATATGTTCGTAACTTTGTCCTTGGAGGGAGTGACGAACCGATTGGAGACAGAGCTCGATCCAACGGACTGAGTTAAAGACCGGAGTGACTATCGAGATATCGCAAGATGACATAAATAGTTATGAACATTTTTTCAGAAAAGAGTCCATTGCCTGACGATCGCTGGCCTTATAAAAAAACCAAGCGAGGTAGATAAAATTTAGAGCGGCCCAGAGACCGAGTAGCCACAGGTAGTGGCGGCCACAGGGGCCCATCATTGGGAGTAGGCGCCAGAGGGCAAAGGTGGCTAGGCCAAGCCAGAGAAGAGTCCAGTGTAGGGTGAAGAAGCTAAAGAAGCGGAGCGGGGCGGAAGGAGTAAATCCGCCAATCTTGGGGGCGTCGACGGGGTAGAAGTAGAGGTCTTCGATTTCGGATCCAACCAAGGTTGATTTGCCGAAAGCCTGATTCAGGCGACCTTCCACAAAACGAGCGTGAATACGGGCGAAATCTACAAAATGAAGGTAGAAGCAGGACTGGGTTCCAGCGGTGATAACGAGCAGGGGAACGAGGGCCAGAGATACGGGGCTATCCCAGAGAAGGCAACCAATCACCAGCACGAGAAAGAGGTAAAGGCCGTGGAAGAACTTTTTGTGGTAGGCGTACTGCATCTCGCGCATCCGCCTCAGTTGCTCCATCCAGAGA
>Ga0209135_1000147_pt1 | contig 24852 bp, 9 predicted proteins | sample LauGreSBDMM110SD_4_FD_187570 | JGI IMG/M metagenome (GOLD analysis project Ga0209135, IMG submission 187570) | Freshwater lake microbial communities from Lake Michigan, USA - Su13.BD.MM110.SD (SPAdes) (version 3) | ecosystem: Environmental > Aquatic > Freshwater > Lake | place: Lake Michigan, USA... | reverse complement strand
TATCGTTTCATTTACTAACATTTATTTTCTCTTATTTGATTTCCAGGCTTTCCTGGGAATCGAATGTTGGTGTATTCTAATTTCAATAATACAAATACTAATCAATCAAACAATGTCTTTACGAATTCGACAACGTCTTAGTATGCTCGTATGATTTCCATTTTGTCGTCGCTGGTCATGTCATTGATACTGCGCATCATTTCAGGCGTGAGTGGTTTCATGTTTCGTATCTCGTGTAATATACTATGAAAAACCTTGTCAGTGACATAATTGTCATCTTCTTGCTTGGCATCTGACCGGCGGTTCATTCCTGAAAATGGTGATAATATATCCTGAGTTTTTTTGTTGGTCTACCGTTTGGGAACAATCACTTCCATGTTGTCGAGAGTCGTTTCAATACTGCGAAGATTGCGTTCGTATTCCGGATTGCCCTGTATTGCGCTATTTATAATACCATAAAACTCGCGCAGTTCGCTCAGCGCAAACGCCGGCTGGACCAAATGATACGACGAAATCTTGTTTGATGTGCTGTCAATTGTCGACCGTATAAAATAGAACCGGTCCGTTATCTTCCCGCCACATTTCAACCACTGTAAGTCTTTCACGAATCCTTTCAGTCCGTTTGGATTAAACAGAAACACCGGGAGTGAATGGAACTGCGCAATCACCCAAATGTCGAAATCACTCACATAGTAATCTTCACTAAATATCCGTGCGTCCATCGCCATTTGGTCTTTTATAACCGGATCCATCAATGCCGCTTTTCCCTGTCTGCGCAAAATAGCCAAGATTTTAGTTCGATACCTCGGTTGTTGGGTAAACAATCGAGAGTATCCTTCCCATAATCGCTCCTTGATTCCATCGACGGTATATCCAATACCGGTATGCGCCTTGAAAATAGTCGTTAATACATAAAACGAGCACTGCGCGGTGTTTTTAAATACCGTCTCCTTCGCGGCAGAAGGGAACGACCGTTTCCAAATACTCTTGGCATTTCCGACTATATCGATAACGGAATCGATACATTCGACCACGGATTGGTCTATCTTTTCGCCTTGCTTTTCGATTTCTTTTTCGCGCTGCTCCGAGAGTGGAATCGGGTCGTTGGCATATACATAACTAATAGCCGGCATCGCCGTATCGTAATTCGTTTGTTTGATATAGTCGGTTTGGGCAAATTCTTCTAAATCGTCGAAATAGTTTCCTTGGATAACCGATTGTGTCAATATCATTTCGCCAGCGTGGACACGGTAATTGACATCCACCATATTGTAGTACTTGGCGGGTTCCAGCATAAACGCACGTACTCTCGTATATCGCAACAATTCGTCGGCCAGTTTCGCGTAATAGACACGTTCGTTGTCGGTCCCAATCGCGTTCTTCGAGACCAAATTGGTTTTGGGTATACTCAATTGCGAAATGCCGTTCTCTTTCAATAAAGTACAATACGAATTGTCTTCTTCGTCTGGATTACACGCGGTGATTTCGTGAATATCCAACAACACATCAAACGCAATGTCGACGAATATGACGTATTTATCCACCAAATCCCGCAACGCCCTTTCCAATACGACAAGTTTATCGCGATATAATTGCGTCTTACTCTCGATCACATCCACTATAGCATCCCGTTTGGATTTATACACGTAATCATTGAGCAAATTACGGACCGTACTTCGGAAGGCAATATAAAACTGATTCTCTAACCGTATCCGCGCCATCATTTCTTTCCGTTGTGCGTCTGCACCCGTACTCGTATCCACCGACACATCGTTTGTTCCCCGGTGAACGGGAATACCGTCATCCACCATCTCGGCCAAGGGCGGCATGATTTGGATAAACTGATTGGTCATCGTCAAAAACCCAACCACCAATTCATCCTCCATCACTTTGACTCTCGGTAAACATGGAATCTTATTGCCCGATTCGCGATATATCTGTATCAATCCGTCCCGCGTGGCGTGATAATCCGTCCATACCGTCTCATCGTCCATCATCTTAATCGGTATCGACGGGAGTGGCGCGCCAGGTGAACACGGAACCATCACCTCGCGACCGTTGGTCGTCCGAACCATCATACCGATGACTTTGTTCCGGTAATTGACCACTTGCGCGGTGGGGGCATTTTCCGCTAAATAGTCGAGCAATACGTCTTTCCGGATCGGTTCTTCGAATTCATAGACTCTCGGTAAACTCGGCAAGGGCGTGCATTTCGTCGACGTTTTCTTGATGGCCGAGAGTAATTGTTTGATGTTTTTATGGAGAGTCTTTTCGCTAAACGCTTTTTGGGTCCGAATACCGGTCTGCGGTTCCTTGATATACTCATACAGATAGATCGGCTCGTAATAATCCTCGCGTTTCAGCACGATGACACTGTCCTTCGTGGGGTCATACACCGAACCCGAGAAACTCGTAGTGGGACATACCAATTGTATGTTTTCGGTTATATCGTTGTCCATGATTTCCAGCAATATGAGGTTGACCCCTCCGGCATTAATCTCGGGAATATCGCTCGTGAAAATGTCCCACAAGTAGGTATGGTCGATGGGTTCGGTGGGATGTGTTATGTATTCGATGAAATTCTCGTATGCCGCAACGGTCTGTTGGAAAAAGTCCAGATGGGATTGGTTTTTCATGTTGAGCCGTTTAGCAAATTGACTCTCGGTATACTTCGAAATATTCGGTTTTGCGCCGGAAGGTTGAAACACCGATACGAGAGACGAATGGTGGGCCCGCACAAACACATCGATGGTTATTCGTTTTGCAAGTATTTCTTTGAGTTCGGCCACGGACGGAATGATGGGTCGTTTTTGTTTGTAGGCATATATATCCGCAAACACGCCCAAAAACGACTGTTTCGGGACCTGCTCTACACCATACCTCAAAAATGTCGGTACTCCCGGCACAATCAAGGCGGAATTGTTTTTGTCCATTGCCGCGCGATAATCGACTTGAAGAAACAGTTGAACCGCAATCGGCGCAAACCCCCATCGCGACTGGTCGACCGGATACGTATCCAAACTAATAACGTATAGTTGCGATTTGGGCGGATTTTTCTCCGCGGCCACTGCTGCCGTTGCTGGCGCCGGCGTAGAACCGTCGTCGCGTGGTTCGCATTGGGCACGGCGTTCCGGCTGGTGATTCTTGTCCCAATTCTTGAAACAACACGGCAAGCAATATCCATCGGGATGCTTTCCTTCTTTCAAAAAACCAGGATAATGTTCTACGTAATTGCCCTTGACATCGACGTGTTCTTCGCCTTTGAATTCATAGACGTATGCGCCGGGAGGAATGACCTCGGCATCTTCGGGGATGATTTCGCCGCATTTACCTGCTTTGACGTCGTCTTCCGAAATACTCGAGTTTGTCAAAAAACACCAATAGCGGGGGCAAATATACCAATTTGGGTTTTTGGGGTCGGTTCCGTATTTGATTGCGTGTTTGTATGACCCTGGGTTCTCTCGATCGATGCGTTTCTTTTCTTCATCGGTTAGAATAATCGGTTGTCTGCTTGTCGGTTGACACGAAGCGGAATACGACTTGTATTTCTTCCCTTGTGGTTTTGTCAAAAAGAGAGTCGGTTCGCGAGCCTGCATTCGCTTTAAAAACGGATTGGGATGGGTCAGCGACAACCCATCGGGTCGGATTTGGCCTTCGGGCAAAACCAACTCACCCTTCTTGGGTAAACCTGAATCACCCTTCTTGGGCGCGCCTCCCGCTTGGTCTTCGTCGTCGTCTTCATCGTCGGAAAAAAACACTCCTGCTTCGGAATCTGAATCGGGTGTTTTCTGGTCGGGTTCCGGTTCAGGTTTAGGCGATTCGGGAGTTTCTTCTTCATCCTCAAAAAAGACACCTTTAGGCGATTCCTCTGCGTTTTCTTCGGCCGGTTTTTCCACGATTTCTTTCGCGAGTTTTTCCGACGAGTCTTTTTCCGCAAGTTTTTCGTCCACTTTTTTCGGAGATTCTTTTTCATTTTCTTCGTTTACTTCGTTTTCTTCTTCGTCCTCCTCAAAAAAGACTCCTTTAGGCATTTTATGGAGTTCATCCATCATACGCCGCAATTCTTCATCGGAATGTTTTTCCAACTCGACCAACTCGACATGCTCAGTCATTTCTTCGCGAATATCCGGTTCGGGTTCGTTCAGACCCAATTCTTTGAAAATATCGATACCGCTGGTCGAAACCGCAAACGCCTTCACTGCCGCCGCTGCTGTGGGTGCTCCTTTTTTCTGAGCAACCACCATGTTTTCGACATGCGACTGGTCCGCGTCGGCCACCTTCTTCGATTTAGAACAAATATCACGTATGTGTTTGTGTAGCGGGTCGCGCGCCTTGACGTCTTGTGTCATCCGGACAATACTCTCGATATATACCTCAATGGGTTCCACATACCGAATGGAATCGATGTTCTCGATTTCGAATTCCAACACATTGTCCAACCGCGCAATCTGGATTTTCATCGGAAACCCGGGATGTTCGACCACAAATCCGCCGAATTCCGTGTTTTGACTAAAGTAATCCACGAAGCTTTTGCGTGCCTGGTCCTCCGTCCGTCCGAACTGTTGCATAATACTCTCGATAATATCCTGCGCACCCATCCCATTGAACTTCGATGCGTTGTATAGTTCGTGTATCAGCGCCATTTCCGCATTCATTTCCTTGTAATTCTCCACACGTTTATACCGCAGAATGGGCTCATTCGACTCGCGACTTTGGTTGATGGTCAATAAACTATAAATACAATCGATTTTCTCCACCTTGACGTCTTTCTCGATCCGCGTGCTGGCGACATACTTCATTTCCAGGACGCGCACTCTCGGATGATTGATTGATTCGAACGAAGGAATCCGAACCCCCGTTTGACGCAATCCGTTATTTAGTGTATTTATAATCGGCTGTAGCAACTCGCGGAAAAACGGGTCGAGATCCGCCGACCGCATTGGTCGAGCCATCGTATGTTCAATCGTTATGTCGCCGTTTTCCTCGAAATGGAAATATAGTGGTGAATGCGGCGCACGAATATACAACGAGATTTGATTACTCTTGCCCGTCTCCTTCGCGATCTTTAGAATCTGGCGGTGCGACAATACCGGAATCTTTTTCCCATTGCGCGAGAGTTTCTCGTAATATAGACGATATAGGTTCTCTCGACGAATACCCGGATTGTATTTAATAAACAGGATGTCGCGGGAACAATGAATCAGTTTAAAAATAACATCGAGAGGCGATATGTTCGCCGACTTCTCTTGTTGGATTCGAAAATGTATCCGTTGTATTCCACGTTGTATATATTGTGTATCGCGGTCGGTGGCATAGAGCACATCATAAAACAACTGGACGGTTTTGTATAATTGCTGTGTATTGGCATCCAGCAATGCCCGCGTGCTTTTCGCCAACTCGCCTTTTTTTAGCAAGAGTTCCGCGAACCGGGATACTTTTTTTTCATTCAATAGGGGAAAATAGGTGCGTATAATCGTCTCTTGTTCCGCGTCGGACCGGGGACTCTCGAAGACGTGTTCGGCTAAACATAGATACACATTGTTTTCGTAGAGCACGGGGTAGTTTAACAAGAGTCGGTTTTCAAAGACGAATTGCGACGGAACAGTTGTCGGAATGCCCTTGTATGGATTCGCGGGGACCTCCTCGCCTTCGCCGAATTCCTGACCTAAATGTACTGGTTTGGTTTGTGCTTCGTCGGCATATCCGAACAAATATAGTTCTTCGTAGGAGCATTTCGGGAGTCCGTGGTCGGTATTCCATAATTCAAACAGGATTTTCTTTTTTAGCGCACGAATAGAATCATCTAAATGTATTTGACTGTCTACGAACAGAATCCGGTCCGTCTCGTCGCCCTCGTACAGCACCGGAACATTTTGTCCGTTCGAAAAGACCAAAATGGCCATTCGATTGCCGGTTTGGTCCAATATATGGATTTTGTAGATGTGTTCATCCGGTGGCGTTTGGATACTCCCTTTTGACATAGGGGCAGTGCTGTGTATAGTGTTTTATGTTATATTTTTCGTGTTGTTTTTTTGTAAAACAATATATATAGTACCCACTTTATACAACACCCAACATGTCCAAACGCGCACTCTTGATAGGTATTAATTATTTTACGAATTCCACCGCCCGTTTGAGCGGTTGTATCGAAGATATCAATAACATCTATGGTATGCTCATCGACGCCTACGGATATCAACATAACAATATCGCCATGTTGCGCGACGACGATTCTTCCCGCATGCCTACCCGCGCAAACATCCTCGCGGCATTACAGAATATCGTGGCGGTTTCTGGTGCCAACGACGAGATTTGGATTCATTATAGTGGCCATGGAACACAAGTGCGCGACGTCAACGGAGACGAGCCCGACCGGATTGACGAAGCAATTGTTCCGGTGGATTTTACCACTGTTGGTATGATTATCGATGATGAATTGTTTAACATTGTGCGAAATATTCGCTGCCGCGCAACGCTCGTGTTTGATAGTTGCCACAGCGGCTCTATCTGCGACTTGCCATACAGTATTAATTATAACCCCGGCGGAACATTAACCAAGAGTATCACCTCCAATAAACTGATTATCGGCAATCCCAATATTATTGTCATCAGTGGCTGCCGCGACCCGCAAACCAGCGCGGATTCGTTCGATGCGTCGACACGCGAAGCCAGCGGCGCACTGACTATGACTCTCATCGCTTCGTTGCGTAAAAACCAACATTACGCCGACATACTCAAAGTGTATAGAGATATGTGCGCCAGCTTGGCGGCGAACCAATACACACAAGTTCCCGTTTTGTCCAGCACCACACCCAACCCGGTCTTACAATTTGCCCGGGCACTTCCGCCTCTCGCACGACCTGCGGCGGCTCCGCTTGTTTTACCTCTACCCAAACCGACTGCTGCAACTACAAAACGAGGCAAGGATGTCAGCCAGGCAACCGACGTCGTGTTCCGACTTGGCGCGAGACCGTATTCTTCGCGGAGAAAAATGGTGCTGGGAATATAATCCAACCGCAATAACCTTGGCAAAGACCTTGGCAATAACCTTGGGGATTAGGCCTCGGCAAAGACATCGGCAAAGACCTTGGCAAAGACCTTGGCAACGATATTAGGCTCCGCCCGAGGTTTTTGGAGATACCCGGGCCAAAGCCCGGGTATCGAGAAACCGTCAGGGCTTATGCCCTGAATGGTTTGCCAAGGTTTTTGCCGAGGTCTTTGCGGACATTCGAGAGTATAATAAAAATAAAATAAAATAAAACAAAACAATGTTGTGTGAGAGTCATATAGATTCTCATACAAGTCCATCCTTACGGTGCGCGAAGCGCACCCAGAAGGGAAGGGGTCGTAGGGGAAGCGGCCGGGGCCCAAAGCCCCGGGCGCGCTTTTCGGTTCACGGGCCAGAGCCCGTGAACCTCGAAACCGTAGGTTTCCCTACACGTCATAATACGGATTGTCGTGTATTTTCATCCCGCAATATTGGGTCGGTTTTTCCTTGTAATCCACCGGTTCATGGATTCCCGCCTCTTTCGCTTCCTCCAACAAAAATTTGAAATTATCCCAGAAATCCGCTTTGTGTCCAATCGTTTTGGTCGCCACGTGCGAGAGTTCGTGGATGGCCACAAACATCAATGTATGGTCGTCAATCATATTGTCCTCGCCTTTTCGCGTCTTGTTCAAACAAAAGGCAATTTTCTCTCCCTTGTTCTCGCTATACGCGGTAAACTCACTGGTCGGGAGTGTTTCCATGATTTTCTTGGGATTGAATCCCGCGACCAACTGTTTGACTTCGTCTTTGTTCGGATACTTTTCTCCAACATATTTCACCAACTGTTTACATTTTTCCGTCGTGCTCGCCAATAAATCCGCGGCTTTCTGAACCTTCTCACGTTCACGCACACAATACTTGTTGCCGTCGACCGTAGACACGATACATTTTAATTGGAAAGTTTCATCGCGAAAATAATAGTAAATACAGCCTACAATTACGAACACAATAATAACAACTACTAAATACTCTGGCCGATTCATCCTATATTCTATCGCGATATTATCCGTTTTCACAAAATAGTTCATACAAAATTGAAATAAATCGACCGATGTCATTATACAAGCAACACAAACAACCAACTATACCATGAAAGCAACGAACACAACTGCAGCGAAAAAAGAGGCAACATCGACCGTGCGAGATATTATGAAGTGGTTTCTCCCCACAAACGACCTGTCGCAAATAAAAATCCATCCAATTGAGCCAGACCCGTGCGAGAAAATATACAAACGCATGTTGGAAGCCGATGCGTATAGTGTCTTCCGTTTATCTCTACAAACGCCCAGAAACACTCAATACACTTCCGAAAATGAACAATAAAACAACCAACCCCCAACCAGGATGACAAACAATAAAACAACAACCCTACACAAAAATCGAGAGTGCGTACTTATATGTTTTTTATGTGCGATAAGCTTTAGACCTCGTGTTAGCAACTGGCCCAGCTCCGGCAGTCGGTAAACTATTGGGTTTATAATATACGGTCGCGTTATTACCAAACGAACTGCGTAAAGCAACCGAGTTCGGTACTGGTGCGGGAGGAACGACAATCGTGGCGGTTGCTGGGTCGGAATATCCGGTGGAATTGGTTGCTTCTAAATAGAACGTATACTCGGTGTCGTCTGCCATTCCACTGACTATAACTGAATTTTCCGTAGGAGGCAAATAATAATAATAAACGGACATGCTTGGTCTCGGTACATACCAGTATCGATATCCAATAATCGGACTATCTCCCATCGTATCCGGTGGACTAAACGAGAGTTGGACAGCACCTCGACGATGAATTGTTAATTCCATATTTGTCGGTATTCCTGGAACCGTGTAGAGCATAGACACTCCCGATACGTAAGGAGAATATCCCGCCGCGTTTTCGGCAACAATCCATACAGTGTATTGTCCGCCATTTGCTAATCCGGGTATGGTGTATGGGATTGAATACATCGGATAGAAATTGATGCTATCCAGAGAATAGCGGTATCCAGTGATCGGACTTCCTCCATCGAACGTGGGAGGAGAATATTCCACAATGATGGAGTCGGTTCGGCCGGTTAATGATACCAAAATAGGACTGTTTGGGACAGTAAAGGGCGTTATCGTCCCGGTGATGCGTTCCGAGTATCCCAGTTGATTTGATGTGTCTACCCATACCGTATAGACCGTTCCGTTCGTTAATCCGGTTATGTTATCCGACAGCTGATTGGGCGGCAACATCACCGTTTTTCCGTTGGGACTATAGTTATAACGGTATCCTAACAATGGCTTTCCGCCATTCGATATCGGCGCGTCAAACGCAACTCGGATAGATTCATTGCTTGGGGTCAATACCAAGTTTCGCGGCGTGCTCGGTGTCCAAAATGGAACAGTTGTATTCGATACATCGGCTGAATATCCGGCAGCGTTCGAAGCATCCATCCATACTGTATATTCGGTTCCGTTAATGAGTCCGCTGATGGTTTGCGGATTCGACGATAGTATCGTATATGTTTCTTTGCCGTCAATCGAGTAGCGGTATCCGATGATTGCATTACCACCGTTGTTTGCCGGCGCGGTATAGGTAATCGCTATCGAACGGTCTCCAGGTGTCAATACAAAACTCGGTGGTTCGGGATTCGTATAAGGTATCGTCGCCGAAGACGCGGGAGTAGCGGAATACCCAGCAGCATTGGATGCGTCGACATTTACCGTATATTGTATTCCGTTGGTTAATCCCGTAAGAGTAAACCCGCGTGCGCCGGCGGACAAATAGGCCGTTCCGCCGTTTGGACTATACGAATATCTGTATCCGATGATTGCATTACCACCGCTCGAATCGGGAGGTAAGAATGTCGCGGTGATTGTCTGGTTTCCGGGAGTCAGCGCCAGTGTGTTGGGTGTTCCGGGAATGGTGTACGGTATAATAGTTCCAGTAGTGGATGTGCTCGACACACCCGCATCATTCTGCGAGTATATGGTAATTGTGTAGGTGGTTCCGTTGGTTAATCCCGAAATAGTACCGGAACGTTGTGTGGCCGAGAGTAATATGGTTTGACCATTTGGACTATACGTGAATTGATATCCCGTTATGGCATTGCCGCCATCCGACGCAGGTTCATTAAACGAAAACTGGAATGAACGGTCTCCGCGTGTCAATACCAGGTTTTGCGGAGGTTGCGGGACTGTGCGCGGAATACTCGTTCCGGTTGCCCGCGTGGAATATCCTTCCGCGTTGGATGCGTCCAGCCATATCGTATAAGACACGCCGTTGGTTAAACCCGTTATCGTATATGGACTGGCGGTAGGGAATAAATACGTATTGCCACCATTCGTCGAGAGTCGGTATCCCACAATCGTATTTCCGCCATTATTTCCAGGGGCAGAATAATCCACAGTTATTGTTTGATTTCCGGGAGTCAACGAGACGATAGACGGCTGTCCCGGAATGGTATACGGCGTCATTGTGCCCGACGTGGGCTCCGAATTACCTGCCGGATTGGCCGCATTAACATACACAGTATATTCCGTTCCGTTGGTTAAACCAGATAATGTAAACGCCAACTGGTCCGCTGGCAAGTAATTGTATGCTCCACTTCCGGGAGTGTACCAATATCGGTATAGATATCCGACAAGACCGTTTCCACCATCGAAACTCGGCGCACTAAACGACACATCGATGCGTTGGTTTCCGTGTTTCAGAATCAATTGTTGCGGAGCATCGGGAACCGTATAGGGATTCATTACCGCCGAAACGGGAGTCGCGGAATATCCGGCGGCATTCGAAGCATCCACATACACGGTATAGTTTGTTCCGTTTGTCAATCCCGTTATAGTTGCGCTAAAGGTAGAAGCAGATACATAATAGTATGTTCCTGAACCGGGAGTATACCAATAACGATATCCCACAATCGCGTTGCCACCAGTCGAAGTGGGCGCCAAGAACGCAAGTTGAATTGTTCTATTGCCCGGGGTCAGGGTGAGGGTGCGCGGTGTTCCGGGAACGGTGTACGGTATCATGGTTCCGGTTGCGTCATCCGAATATCCCGCAATATTCGACGCGTCTATACGAACTGTATACGATTGACCGTTCTGGAGACCACTGATACGGTATGGGCTGGCGGACATTTCATAATAGTTTGTTCCATCCAGCGAATAGCGGTAACCGATGACCGACCGACCGCCATCGAACAACGGAGCGGCGAACGATACATCGATTGTCTCATTACCGGGAGTCAGAGATACCAATATAGGTGAGTTTGGCACGGTATACGGTATTTCCGTTCCCGAGGCATCAGTGGAAAATCCGGCAATGTTCGATGCGTCTATACGCACCGTATACATTTGTCCGTTCTGGAGACCATTGATGCGGTATGGGCTGGAGGACATTTCATAATAGTTTGTTCCGTCAATCGAGTAGCGGTATCCTATAACTGGCCGACCTCCATCGAACAACGGGGCATCAAACGATACATCGATGGTTTGATTACCGGGAGTCAGAGATACCAATATAGGCGCATTGGGAATGGTGTATGGGGTGGAATCGCCGAAGACATTGGCCGAATATCCTGCAATGTTCGATGCATCTACCCGAATCGTGTAAGTGTTTCCGTTTGTCAAATTGGAAATGCGGTATGACCCAGATGTAGTAGTATAGTACGGAGAGGCACCTGATACGTCGAGTGAAATACGATAGCCAAGAATGGAACGACCTCCGTTGAATGACGGGTCCGCGAACGATACATCGACAGTTTGATTACTGGGAGTCAATGATAGCAATATAGGTGCGTTGGGCACGGTATAGGGTATCGCGACTCCCGATGTATCCACTGATTCTCCCGCTTGATTTAGTGCCCGTAACCATACCGTGGTTGATTGACCGTTTGTAAGTGAATTGATAGTGTATGAACGGGTCGCCAGATTGCCGGATGGTTGAATAGAAGAATAATTTATTCCGTTGGTCGATATCATTATGTTTGTTACTTCTCGTCCGCCATTAAACGCCGGGTCCGAATATACTACCGTAATTGAACGATTACCGGGAGTCAACGACACGATTGTTGGCGCGTCTGGAACCGTAAACGGTATGGCTGTTCCAGACACATCAGTCGAATCGCCCGCCAAGTTGGAACAATCGACCCAGACTCTCGTTGTTTGGCCATTTTGAAGTCCGGTAATAGTGTATGGGTTTGATGTCATTTGTATATATGTGGTCTCGTCCAACGAGTAGCGATATCCGATAACCGGTCGACCGCCATTGAACGACGGGTCCTGGTATGCGACCTCGATGGTTCCATTTCCGGGAGTCAATGAAGTCAGTCGGAGAGCATCCGGCACCGTATAGGGTATTGCTGTTCCAGACACATCAGTCGAATCGCCCGCCAAGTTGGAACAATCGAACCAAACTACCGTTGTTTGGCCATTTTGAAGTCCGGTAATAGTGTATGGGTTCGATGTCATTTGTATATATGTGGTCTCGTCCAACGAGTAGCGATATCCGATAACCGGTCTACCACCATTGAACGAAGGGTCCTGGTATGCGACCTCGATGGTTCCATTTCCGGGAGTCAGCGACACGACCTGGAGTGCGTCTGGTACCGTAAACGGTATGGCGACTTCCGAAATGGTTGTAGAATATCCAGCCACGTTTGATGCGTCTATCGTCACTGTATATGACTCTCCATTCGTCAATCCCGAAATCGTATCGAGAGTTTGGTTCGCAGCCAAATATACGGTTTGTTGGGTTGGATTGTAATACGTGTATCTATACCCAATAATTGCGTTTCCACCAACGGAATCCGGACTCTCGAACACAAGTCCAATTGTTCCATTACCGGGAGTCAATACCAGGTTTTTCGGAGGACCGGGCATTGTTCGCGGAATTGCGACTCCCGACGCATCGTCGGAATCTCCCGCGGCATTCGACGCATCTACAAATATTGTATATTCTATTCCATTGGTTAAATTAGTAATAGTGTATGGATTCGTTGTCATAGTAGTGTACGTGTTTCCACCATCAATTGAGTAGCGATACCCTCCAACCGGCCGACCACCGTCGAAAGCCGGAGCAGCGTATGCGACCGAGACCGTGGTATCTCCGGGAGTTAGCGATACGATGGTTGGTGGGTCGGGAACCGTATACGGGATTGCCGAAGCATCCGTATATACGGAATATCCCGCTGCGTTCGAAGCATCCACCGAAACAGTATATGCCGCCCCATTTGTGAGACCCGTCAATGTAGCGGAGAGCTCGTTTGGTGGTAGATACTTCGTTATTTGTTCGGGATTGTAGTAGGTATACCGATATCCAATAATCGTATTACCTCCATCCGAACTGGGGGATTGGAAGGTCATTTGAATAGTTCCGTTTCCGGGAGTTAATGCCAGAGCGTTGGGAACCGTCGGAATCGTGCGCGGAGTACCCTCGCCGGAAGTATCGGCCGAATACCCGGCTGCGTTCGAGACGTCAATATACACGGTATAGGTTTGACCATTCGTTAAACTACTAATACGGAATACATCGGGAGTCGGAATAATCTCGTATTGTCCGGTGGGGCCCACTTTGTATCGATACCCGATTAGCGCATTTCCTCCGTTGTTTGCCGGAGCATTATACGAGACATCGAGATACGTATCACCCGGGACGATGGCGACAATGATGGGTGGGTCAGCCACTCGGCGAGGAATCATTGTGGCGGTTATTGGTACAGCCGAGTATCCGTCGGCGTTGGAGGCATCCACAGATACGGTATATTCGGTTCCATTGGTCAGTCCGGTAATGGTCGCGGACAAATTGGAGATAGATACAAATAGTTCGGTTCCATCGCCGGGAGTATATCGTACTCTATATCCCGTAATGGCATTACCGCCACTCGAATCGGGGCGCTGGAATGTCAATTGAATACTCTCGTTTCCGGGAGTCAATTCCAAATTTGTAGGTGTTCCTGGAATCGTATAAGGTATGATTGTTCCGGATGTTATGGGAGAGTATCCTGCCACGTTCGATGCGTCCACTGTTATCTCGTAGGCGGTTCCGTTGGTCAATCCGGTAATCGTATCGTATCTCGTGTTGGGCGATAAAAAGACAATTGTTTCTGTTGGATTATAGTAAGTATACCGATAGCCGATAATTGCATTGCCTCCATCGGAACTGGGCGGATCAAACACGAATGATGCCGAATTATTGCCGTGGGTCAGAACCAGATTTTGCGGCGACGTAGGGACCTTGCGCGGAATGCTGGTCGCGGATGCGTATGTATCCGAATATCCGTCTGCGTTAGATACGTCCACCCATACCGTATACTGTTGTCCGTTTGTGAGACCATATATGGTATATGGGTTTGTATCCATCAGGGTGTATGTATTGCCCTCGTTTATCGAATAGCGGTAGCCAATGACTGCTGACCCACCATCAAACGAGAGTGAATATGCGATCGTGATTGTTTGGTCGCCTGGCGTCAACGAATCAATTGTTGGAACGTTGGGCCGACGGTAGGGAATCATTTGTGCCGAGACGTCGGGAGAATACCCCGCTGCGTTCGATGCGTCCAATATAAATGTATATTGCGTTCCATTGTTGAGTCCGGTAATCGTTCCACTGAGTTGTGTGCTGGGCAAATAAAAGTATTCGCTGTTTCCGATAGTATACCGATACCCCACAATCGTATTTCCACCATCCGATGCCGGAACACTAAACGCATACTGTATGTTGCCATCTCCGTGGGTTAACACCAGGTTCGTTGGCGCAGATGGAATCGTGCGCGGAACGGCTACTCCCGACGCATCGGTGGAATCGCCTGCCGCGTTGGAAGCATCAATAAATATATTGTATATTTGTCCGTTCGAGAGTCCGGTGATTGTATATGGACTTGGTCCCATAATCGAATACGTCGTTCCGCCGTTGGTGGAATAGCGATACCCAATGATGGTATTGCCTCCGTTGTTCTCTGGGGCAGCGTAGTCCACCGTAATTGTTTGGTCATTTGGTGTGAGCGATACGAGAGTCGGGGCGTCGGGAACCGTGCGAGGTACAACAGACGAACTGTAGGTTGTGGTGTTGGATATACCGGCAAGATTGACCGCGCGTAGTTGGATTTGATAGGCCGCACCGTTTGAAAGGTCGGTAATCGTGTATGGCGCTGGCTCAGCCGGAATCGTCGTATATGCGTTGTCTGTTACTCCATCGTATGCGCGGATTTGGTAATTCAGGACCAGTCTGCCTCCGTCAAATCCGGGCGCGGAAAAAGAAACGGTTATTTGGCGGTTATCTGGGACTGCACTGGAAATAGTGGGCTGGTTAGGGACAGTATATGGTATCTCGAAACCGGACGCGTCAAACGAATACCCGGCTGCGTTGGATACGTCCAATAACACATTGTATTGGGTTGCGTTAGTGAGACCCGAAATGCGGAACACACCGGGAGTCTCGGTCGGAACATTGTAATACGTGTATGGGAGAGATGCGCCGGCCAACGCGTAGCGGTAGCCGATAATCGCGTTTCCGCCATCATACGCGGGAGCACTATATGATACATCGATTATTGTATTTCCGGGCGTAAGCGCCACAATGTTGGGCATGTCGGGTATTGTGCGAGGGATAGACGACGAAGAAATCTGTGAAGAATACCCCGCTTCGTTGGATGCGTCAAGATATATCGTATAGGCTGTTCCGTTTGTTACTCCAATGATCGTGTCGGAGAATTGTGCGTTGGACAAATATGTGGTATATGTATTACCACCTGCGTCCGTATATGAATAACGATACCCAATAATCGCATTACCACCACTCGAATCCGGTTGCTGGAACGTCAGTCCAATACTCTCGTTTCCGGGAGTCAAAACCAATGCGTTGGGCGCGCTGGGAGTGGTGCGCGGAATCACCGTTCCGGTGATTTGGGGAGTAGAGTATCCTGCTGCATTGGAGGCGTCCACGAAAAAGGTATATTGTGTACCGTCGATTAGGCCAAAGATCGTATCAGTTGTTTGGGTTGAGAGTAAAAATACCGTTCGGTCGTTGGGGGTATACGAATACCTATAACCGATAATTTGGTTTCCGCCATTGTAAGATGGGTCGGTAAACGATAGTTGGACACGACTCGGTCCGGGAGTCAATGCCAGATTTTGTGGCTGGGTGGGTATCGTGCGCGGAATGCTGGTCGCGGATGCGTATGTCGCCGAATATCCAGCTATATTCGAGACGTCTACCTGTACAGTATACTCGGTTCCGTTGGTGAGCCCATATATTGTGTATGGATTTGCGTCCATCGTTGTGTATGTATCGCCGCCATCAATCGAATATCGGTATCCGATAACCGGAGTACCGCCATCAAATGAAAGCGAATACGCAATGGTTATCGATTGGTTACCGGGAGTCAATGAATCAATTGTCGGAACATCTGGTATTCGGTATGGGGTCATCTGAACCGATGCTACTGCGGAATATCCCGCTGCGTTGGATGCGTCGACTGTGATTGTGTAAGATGTGCCGTTGTTTAGTCCCGAGATTGTTGCACCGAGTTCGGTGTCCGACAAAAACGCATAACTTCCTCCGGGAGAATAGAGGTACCGGTACCCCAGAATTGCGTCTCCTCCGCTGGAATCGGGAGTCTCGAATACAAATTGGATAGTTCCGTCTCCGAGAGTCAATGTCAGGTTTTTCGGAGCACTCGGAACAGTGCGGGGAATGGCTACTCCCGACGCATCATCGGAATATCCTGCTGCGTTGGAAGCATCAATAAACACAATATATGTTTGTCCGTTCGAGAGTCCAGTAATACGATACGGACTCGCACCCATGTTTGAATAGGTAGTTCCATCGAGAGAGTAGCGATACCCAATGATCGTATTGCCGCCATTGTTTTCGGGAGCACTATACGAGACATCGATTATTGTATTTCCGGGTGTAAGCGCCACGATGATCGGCGCATCTGGAATGGTCCGCGGAACAACGGATGAACTGTATGTTGCCGTGCTGGAGTCGCCGGCAAGATTGACGGAACGCATTTGGATTTGATACGCCACGCCGTTCGAGAGGTCGGTAATCGTATATGGCGCGGGCTCTGCCGGAATTGTCGTGTATGGGTTGTCGGTTATTCCGTTGTAGGCTCGAATTTGGTAGCTTGACACCGACCGGCCACCGTTGAATGCGGGGGCAGCAAACGACACGGTTATCTGGCGGTTGTCGGGAATCGCACTGGAAATGACTGGCGGATTCGGAACAGTATACGGTATCGCAAACCCCGATGCGTCTTCGGAAAATCCCGCGGCATTGGATACATCCAACAAAATATTGTATTGGACGGCGTTAGATACATCACTAATACGAAAAGCACCGGGAGTCGTGGTGGGTACATTGATATAGGTGTATGGAGGAGATGCGCCGGCCAAGGCATATCGGTAGCCGATAAGCCCATTTCCACCGTTAAACGCGGGAGCACTATACGAAACATCGATGATGCGATTTCCGGGAACAATAGACACGAATGTGGGTGGGTCGGGCACGCGGTAAGGTATGGCACTGGCAAATGACGGGTCGGAATATCCGGCAGCGTTGGAGGCGTCGACATAGATGGTATACGACTGACCGTTCGTCAACCCGTTTACAGTAGCCGAGAACTGTGTAGTCGTCAAAAAGTAATAATACGTGGTTCCGGAATCAGAATAGTAATATCGATAGCCGGTAATGGTGTTGCCTCCGTTTGATGCTGGAACACTGAACGACAAATCAATCGCACCTGGCCGAGCATTTAAACGCAAGTTCTGGGGCGGAGAAGGAATAGTGCGAGGTGTGGCTGTTGTAATCAGAGGGGAAGTCGAATATCCTCCTATATTGGACGCATCAAGAGTAATACTATACGTTGTTCCATTTACAAGACCAGTTATAGTATTATATGGGGTACTTGGTGTTAATAATCCGGTTCGCGTAATAGGCGTTGTGATTCGATACCTATATCCAAGAATAGGCCGTCCGTTGGCAGAAACATCATTGAATGAAACATCGATTTTATTTGAACCGAGAATGAATACTACCTGTGGTGTGCCGGGAGGGCCATATGGAGTTTGTGTCCCCTCCACTACAGGAGAATACCCTGCAGCGTTGGATGCGTCTACCGATACTGTATACGTTGTTCCAATCGTAAGTCCAGAAATAGTTGTGTTGTTTGGACGTGTAGCTAAATAATAATATGATCCTCCTGGAGAGTAAGTATATCTATAACCTAATATGACCGATCCTCCAGATGAATCTGGTGCTGAGCACGTCATACTAATACTTGTACTATTTACGGTTGCGGTTAACACCAGCGAGGTTGGCGCGGAAGGAACTGTAAATGGTATTGCTGCAGCGGATGAATCTGTCGAATACCCTTGCTCGTTCGACGCGTCAAGAAAAATAACATATCTGGTTCCGTTCGTAAGGCCGCTCACTCGAAAAGTGTTGTCGGTAGTTTGTATAAATGTATATGGCGGTGCCCTGCTGTTAATAGAATACCGGTACCCAATAACCGGGTCTGGAGAACCTCCATTGTATGGTGTGCTGAATGACACATCTAAAAACCTATCTCCAGATTTCACCGAAATAAACAGGGGTCGGTCTGGAACTGTAAATGGAATAGCAAACCCAGACGCATCCTCCGAAAATCCGGCGGAGTTCGACGCATCTAACAATATATTGTACCGTAACCCATTGGTAAGACCAGTCACTCGAAATGTATTTGCCGGAACAGACGGAAGAATTCTGTAAGCGCCGCCGTTTAGCGAATAGCGATAACCAATAATAGGTGAGCCTCCGGTAAACGCAGGTGCGTTATACGATACATCAATAAATGTACTCCCTGGTTTTAACGAAACAAACGTAGGTAGGCCGGGAGGAACAGCTAATGTATATGAGTAGGTAGCCGATGGAGATGACGTGCCGATATTACTTGTAGCAGTCATTACGATTGGGTATGTAGTTCCTATCGAGGCATTATTTACGGTTATTGGACTGCTTGCCAACCCAATCGATTGGTAAGTTGAACCACCGTCAATCGAATACGCAAAATCAGTAACAGGCGAGCCTCCATTACTTGGGTTTTCAGTGAAATAAATGTTGAAAGAAGTAGTATCTATGCTACTAACTGAAGTAATAATTGGCGCACCCGGTGTGCTCAGTTGAACAGTAATATCAAAAGATGCCATCTGGTAGGTAGATATATTTGTAGTATCTACAATTGAATATCGGGTTGTGCCGAGCGTGTCAAGTGATGCGTTTTTAAATACGTATGTATGTGTATTATTTGTTGGGGGTACATGGGTTTTTACAACTTTTCCGCTTGAGTCTATCAACGAATATATACGGCCTTTGTGTCCCATAAATGATGGATTACTTACATAATACGAAATGTCGGTTGGTGTTCCATAGCCTACAATTGTCGGCGATAAAACGGGCAAAAAGGAAACATCTATAGCAATAAATCCACCTGCTTCGTCTGATTGAAAAAACGTATTCTCTATGTTATTGCCGGGGCCTTTATACATAGATGGTATGGCTACGCTGCCACCAGACCCGCCAGGATACCAATTTCCTCCATATCCGCCCAAATTTACAAAACTGGAATCTGTCTTCACTATCAAAAATCCACCGGTGGAATCGTATACGGTCGCAACATTCTTGGTTGCATAAGAATATTGGGTTTTTGTTGCGAAATCTCTACTACTCGAAGAGCCAGCAATGCCTCCTCCCCAAAAAACAAATTTATTGTCTGATTTAAATACCCCGATATTGTTGTTTGAACATACAAACCGGACTATATTATTTACGCTTGCATCGGTTGGAATACCGTATGTGGCATCTCTATAATTACCACCCCGAATCGCATCACCGTACGTACTTAAATTTCCACTTGTGTCCAGTAAAGCATATGTACTCGAGTTCGGACCAGATATAACATCTGTAGTATTGGGGAAAACTTGGGCGTTCCATGAAGTAGTAAGGGTGAACCGAATTACACTTTTGTTGCTTAACACTACAAAAAATCCCGCTGAGTTTATAATTGGAACACTTCGTAACACAACAACGCCTGCCGATAAATCGTATATATAGCTGAACGAAATGTTCGTTATTCGATAATGGGTTGGATATTGTCTTACATACAATTCATTGCCTTGTGTAATGTTTCCTGGAAACAAAATATCAACAATCGGGGCAGATAATAATGATGCCGGTACCGCTATAGCAGAAGCCGAAGCATTTCCACTGATGTATTGGTTGGTCCCATTCCATGTAACTACGTTTCCATCAGTTTTCATACCATAAAAAACCGCACCCATACTAAACAATCTACTAATATTGGTTGTTGCGTAATTAGATAACGAGACTGCACCAGCGTTTTTTTGTCCCCATAAAATTACGCTTCCGTCGGATTTAAGCGCAGCAAACGCATATGTTGTAGCTACAACATCTACTACACTTTGAAGGGAAGCACTAACAGTATTGTAGTTTACAACAGCAGTATCTGTTGAGTTAACTATATTTTGGCCCGATTGTAAATATCCCCATGAATACACCGTTCCATCTTCTCTCAAAGCAGCAAACGCTGAATAACCACCAATTATTTTAGTAATATTTGTCATACCCGTGGGTATTGTTGCGCCACTTGACGTATTACCTACACCTACTACTGTTCGATTAGTCAATAAAAACGCGAGTGCCGTCGATGAAGTAGCTACTGCTAATATGCTATGACTGGTTCCGTCGAGAATTCCAATTCCACCCAATAAGCTTTTATACTTTGAAGAAATCCGTCCTGGATTGGATGGTGGAAAAACGTATGGTGTAAAGTCCGGATAAGTTGAGTAGTTTTGTATGGGGGTCGCTAAAAAGCTATGCGGATAATTCAAAATCGCATCGGTAAAATAGACCCCTATCATATTAAAATTGTCGCTTTCAAGTATGAAATCACCACCTTCGCCGGTAATATTTGCGGATGCGCGTATGTATATTCCCCGACTGCGAATGGTTTCGATAACATGCTTCCAGCACGGATCCGACCAAACATTACACAATAACAAATCGATATATTGCGCCCCGTGCTCTTGCGTAAGCCATTGAATAAATCCTATGAATTCGGACCACGAAGGCAAATCGGGGGGCTCAATCTCCAGCACACTGTACAATTCCGCCACCGAACTGTTCCGTAAAAACTGAAAGGTTGGCTTTTCATAATTGTGTTGTATGATTGCAACGGAATCGTATATGCCAGTAATACGGGATTGTAATGACTCATATGTATCTTGCTCGTAATCAAACAATATATACTCCGTATTCTCCGCGAGAGACTGTATGACTCCAGAGCAATCTGGAATACGTGTATCTATTAACACCAGATACATGTGTCTTATATAAAGTTTATGATATTTTTTTGGGCAAGACCATTCGTCTCAGGACATCGTCCGACGGCAAATTTCCACCCACTATCGACACACTGATATTATCCTCCACGAAGTATTTGCGGATGGCCGCGTTGATATTCGCTCTTGTTATCGGTCGGATGTGTCGTCTGAACACTTGGTCATACGGAACTACCGTCTCCTGGTTGTGCAAAAACACCGATTCGCCGTTGTGTTCCACCTGAACCGTCGAGTCCTCCACATCCAGTTGCCGTTTTCCTTCCAAATACTTTTTCGCTTGGTCGACCTCTTTCTGCAAAACCCCGCGATTGACTAAATCCGAGAGTATATCCATCAAAATCGGCAATACTCCCTTTTTTGGCTTTGGGGGTTTTCTTATACCCGCTTTTCGTGTTCGCCGTTTCGAAAGCGTGTTCACCAAGAGTCGTTCGGTATCTGTTTCCGTTTCAAACGTCATATCGCCCGAATCTTCATAATAGTGCGTATCGACATCCGACGAATACGTCAGACCGTTCTGTTCCCGCAAAACACTAAATAACCGCGAACTCATTCCGCCTCCCAAAATGGCTTTTAGCAAATACAGCACATGCCGGTCTTCACTACATGTTCGAATACCCACCGTAATATAACACATACGAATATGCGGGATACGGCGCACCGTCAAGGCAACGCCTTGTTGGCTCTTTCGCGGAACCGCGTTCAGAACCGGTAGTTCTCTCGATGTTGATTTTACGAAATACGACTCCCGAACATACCGAAGAATCGTGCGAAACGGAACCGACGACACCACACTCATCAACATATTGTTTGGGACATAATACCTGCGATAAAACTCCACTACATCCGTGTAAGCCCAAACGTCCGGCGTTTTGTGGAATTTCATGGAATCCACCGGATGCGCATAGACGCTGCCGCGATACAGCGACGCATTGACAGCATCTCTGGCCATTTCCTCGTAATCGGTCGTGTTGCGGGCGTTTTCTTCTATGACAACTGCCATTTCCTTGGCGTATTCGTCGCGGTCAAATGTCGAATTCAGCAGCATGTCGCTCAATACATCGATACATCGTTTGGTATATTTGCGGTGGTAGCGGGTTTCATAACACGTATACTGTTTCTCGGTGTATGCAGTTAAATCGGCGCCAATCTTGTCGTATTCGGTCAATATATCCATTGAGGTAGGCAGGTCGCGCGTCCCCTTGAAACACATATGCTCGATGAAATGCGATACACCACGCAACCCTTCCGGCTCGAATGCCGACCCGGCGCGGCAATACAGATTTAGATGGGTTGTTTCCAGGTGGGTGGAAGGGGACTCGTAGACGACGCGAAACCCGTTTGGAAATGTATACACATTAACGCCGCCTGAAGGTTTATCGGAATGTTTATCTGAACGTGTGTTCATAACTTATTATGACAGTTAATAAGTCATGGTATGTTTTTGCCGGAGAGACACCGGCAAGAATCAAAAAAAGAATACAAATAATCAGTACACCAATGATTTGTCATACAATGTAGGGAAATCTACAAATCCATGCGCGCGAAGCGCGCCTAAAAGGGAAGGGGTCGTAGGGGAAGCGGCCGGGGCCTAAAGCCCCGGGCGCGCTTTTCGGTTCACGGGCCAGAGCCCGTGAACCTCGAAACCGTAGGTTTCCCTACCTACCGCAGACCCATACCGATTTCCAATGGAACGCGAGCAATATCGGGTTCGATGGTGCTCTGTGCCCATGGACCGACTTCCATCTTGGGAATGATAGGGTCGGAACGGAGCTGGAGGTTGGCATTGCGGAGGGTCTGGCCAATTGTGTCTAAACCAATGTGGTAGCCAGCCTGGAGAAGGTCGGGAGTAGTTCCGGCGTTCATGGTGGGGTTAAGGCGGGCCCAATCACTGTTGGAATCGTCGGGCAATAGACTCTCGGGAGTGTTGACTGGGCGGCATTCGTATCCGGCGGAAGGAACCACGTTTTGGGCAGAACTTTCACGCACGGTGGGTTCTTTTGCTAAATCCGCGGAGGCAGAAGCATAAGAACTGGGGACAGGGCCGGCCGAGGACATGCCGTCGTAGACCAGAGTCTTGGAGTCGGTATAGGACAACAAGGCGAATCCGATCAACACAACAATCGCAATAATGACGAATTCTTTACGGTTAAAAAACTTATTTAGACCAGACTTTAGTTCCTTAAGCATATCGGAATATTTATATATAAACGTAGGATAAAAATATTTATTGTGTTTTGCGGTTTCCGTCTGGATTATACCATCATCTTCGATGGGATATTTTCATCGAATTCCCGGTCCAGTTCATCTTCATTTTCCGTCTCGTCATCGTCGTCGCTACTATCGTCCAATGAATACGTTGCCTTGATTCGTTTTGCTTCTAAATAATTCGTCAATGCAACAATTTTCGCCTCCATCGCTTTTCGTTTTGCCTCCTTGTACATTTTGTAATAAACATCGTTGCGTTTCTTTAATTGGACCGTTTCGGTCGCCGACGTTGCGTCTAAATCCACGTCGACCTCGTATATATCCAAATCCATCTCATTGGCCGATATCTCGTGGACTTGGGCGCGAATCTCGTCGTCTACTACTATCTCGTCTTTGGCGGATAGCTCTTGCTCTTCGATCGACGACCTCTCATCATTTGTCTCGGCGACGTTGGAATTTTCTTCTAAAGGTTCGTCGTTTCGTATCTCTGATTCCGCCTGTATGATGGGTACTGGGACATGTTCCTCCATTTGTGGAGGCCCTTTTTTGATAATACACCGCTCGAACAGTTTAGCGGGCGCAACTACCATCATTTGCCGGATATCGAAATCAAACTGGAAACTGCGAGCGGAACACTTGATACCTCTCAGCTCCACGACGGTAATGACTCCCGTGTCCTCTTTCAGGTCTTCATGCGAGACTTCCTGCTCGTTTTCGTCGTAGACTTTGAGATTCGTTTTTCCTAAAGTTGTGGGAATATTCGCGCGAATGATGTAGAGTTTGCCGGCTTTATACATTTTGTAAGCGGGAACCAGGGAATTCTCGATGTCGTGTTTGTCCAGGTCGGTCTCGAACCATTTGGCGCGGTTTTCGTAGATTTGCGTTTTGGCGATTTCCTCGATGTTTTCGAGCCAAGTCAGAAAATGGTTGTCTTCCGTGTTGAATACTAAATCACAAAACACCCGTTTGCCCGATTTCACGAATCCTTGTTTGACGACACATTTAGGAGGCTGGATGTAAATCGGCGAATCGCGGACAGTCATTTTAATGAAATGGACGCCGTTGCGATTGAACGGCGTGCCCAGTTGAACGGTGTCAAATGGAAAGTGTCTTGGATCGTATATATCTGCCATGACCGTAGGTATATTCTATTTTATATTTTTCTTGCTTTTTGGATACGCGCTGTGAGCGCGCGTGGATTATACAAATACAATGTGTATAATTAGTAAATGGAC
>Ga0209135_1000145_pt1 | contig 25123 bp, 21 predicted proteins | sample LauGreSBDMM110SD_4_FD_187570 | JGI IMG/M metagenome (GOLD analysis project Ga0209135, IMG submission 187570) | Freshwater lake microbial communities from Lake Michigan, USA - Su13.BD.MM110.SD (SPAdes) (version 3) | ecosystem: Environmental > Aquatic > Freshwater > Lake | place: Lake Michigan... | reverse complement strand
TAGGGGGGAAACTACGTTTCCCCCTACAATATTTATAAAAAGCATATAAATGTAAACGTCTACAAAATTTAATGAATATGACTAATACAAAAAAAATATCAATCGTCACAGATGCAATGGACCTATTAAACCAAATAGATACAACAAATGGGACACAGAAAAAACGTGTACGAAAAAAGAAGGAAACTCCTGTAAATATCCAATTAATTATTGAAGAATCTGCTGCATCTGCGGGTGCATGTGATGAAACCGAACTCCCGATTACTACTGATACTGATACACCATTACCATTAGAACTCGAATACACTTATGAAAATACATTTAGTCCACCCCCCAGTTCTCCAGAACCAGTAGACCCGATAGTCGAGGAACGGACTCCACTCCCAACCGTCGATTCTGAATCGAATCTCGCAGATAAAAACAAGAAACGTGGTAGAAAATCCAAAGGCGGTAAACTCATCCATAAAAGTTCCATTCATGACATCCCAACTGCAGTTAATACCAATATTATCTTACATCTTAAATGTTCATTAAAAGACATCCATGATTATGATGATTATGACTACATACACGACCCATTAAAATATAATCCCACCATTCCCCCAGAAATTATGATGTATAATGAAAACGACACACAATTCACCAGTTACAATGAAGACCACATGGCTCGTGCAGTATTATCATCGGTAGCGGTATCAACCACAATGTGTACTGCAGTGTCAGGATTGAATTCGGATAATCGGTTTGCTTACAAAGAGAATATTTGCAGCAAATGTTATGGGTCATTAACTACCAACGGAAAGGGTGGTGCCGGCGGCGGCAGCAGCAGCGAAGGCATTGTGAATATTTCCGAAGGAGGAGGAGCAGGAGAATCATCTGTAATACCCGCACTGAAACCGATTGACAGCAACACGGTAGTGACAACGAAATCAGGAACACAATCCATTGACGACGACGAACCTATTGACATCAAAGATGTAAATACCAAATTAAAACAACTGCGTATCCAACTCTATAAAAACGAAATGCACGAAAAGAAATCCGCATGTTTTTGGTGCACCTACGAATTCGACAATCCACCGTGTTATATATTGAAATATGAAATGGACGGCACCATTTGCGGATATGGCTCCTTCTGCCGCCCAGAATGTGGTGTCGGATTTTTAATGAAGGAACCCATTGATGATTCCACGAAATTCGAACGATACCAACTCATGAATCAAATCTATGGAAAGGTCTACGGATACAAGAAAAACATCAAACCGGCACCCAATCCATATTATCTGTTGGACAAATATTACGGTAATCTGAGTATCCAACAGTATCGAAAACTCCTGAAAACCGAACACATGTTATTAGTCATTGACAAACCTCTTACACGAATCCTACCGGAGTTGCATGATGATAATGATGAATTTATTTTAAATATTTATGGCGGGGGAGATGCAAAGTCATCCCAGAGTCGACAAACCGGAGGTGGGGTGTATAAAGTGAAACGTCAGAGTGAGAAAAAACAGGGTCCCACTAAAAACAGTATTATTCGCGATAAATTTGGGTTGAATTCATAGAGACCGAACGTTCGACCGTTCGAACGAACCACTGAATAAACGAATCAATCAATTCGTAAAAAATATAAAAAATCATTCTGTAAGATAAATAACAAACAGAATGATTGCGTGCAATATAATGGGTGGGTTAGGCAACCAATTGTTTCAAATATTTGCATCGATGGCGTATGCTTTGGAAAACAACATCAAATTGGTGTTTCCATATGAATATAAGATACTGGCGCGTCATACATATTGGGAAACCTTTTTAAATGAGTTGAAATTTTTCACTACAAAAAATGAGAACAATGGGGTATCCAATTATGATATTTCATTGTTTCCACGTTACGTCGAACCTTCTCCCAAATATACACCGATTCCAAAGTTCGGTAGTTCCAATGTATTTCTGTCTGGTTATTTCCAGAGCTACAAATACTTTCATTCTGTTCGGAGCACCTTGTTTAAAATGATTCGGCTGGATAAGAAGAAGGAGATGGTCAAACAGAAATATTCGCATCTGTTTGTTGGCGGTGGAACCGATTATATCGCAATTCATTTTCGTATGGGAGATTACAAGAAACTTCGTCATTATCATCCGGTGATGAACTATGAATATTATCATGATGCACTTACCTATATTATGGAGAACAAGCCGAAAACCGCGAAAACCCGTGCATTGTATTTCTGTGAAAGCGAAGACAATGAATACGTTGTAGGAAAAATCGCACTCTTACATGAAAAATTTCCGGACATTGAATTTGTCAAGGTGGATGATTCCATCGAAGATTATGAACAAGTGCTAATTATGAGCTGTTTGACCCATTACATTATTCCAAATAGCACGTTTAGTTGGTGGGGAGCCTATTTCAATGATTCAACTGACAACATTGTGTGTTATCCATCTGTGTGGTTTGGTGAAGCTTATGAACATACACATGATAGTTCGGATTTAATACCGACGGAATGGGTAAAAATACAATGTTCTCCGCTGCACTGGAGTCAACCCTTGGTGTAACAACGTAGTTGGGGTAACGAAGGTTCCGTGCATAAAAAATATATAACAGGACGCTATGCTATGCTGCCGCTATCGCAACCGCAGCAGCAGCCTACGCAATAAAGTTCCGAATAATCGTATTATCATCAGCGTATTTGTGGTTATAAGAAGACAACATACCCCGTAATCCAGGATACTGTCCCAAGCTCCGTTTTAGTCTATCTTGTAATGGGGAGTATCTACCAGCTATTTTTTTCAAACAGAGAACATACAAAGACCTCTGTTTGAAAACTCGTCGCCATGTTCTCTGAATAATTCGTATCCAATGTGTTTTTACAACAACCGTAAATGTATCATCTTCTAAAATAACCACTTGTAACACATGAGTTCGCACGGAAATGCGTCGTTCATGCATCGGAATTTCACTCGAGTAATACATATAAGGCACCAACATGTCCTGTGTGTATTTATAAAATGTTTTCAGGTGAACACGTATTGTGAGTATGAGTTCGTTGTCGATATTACTATATGTGCCGATACAGTATTCGTTGTTTACACAATCGGTGTATGGTAGAGTATCTTCGTAATCAGCGATTTCTTCAAAGATATCTGCGTCATACACATGCACATCATATATGTCAATATAGTATTCCGCCTCTTCAATCAGTGATTCGATTGTGCTGGTTCCAATGGAACCGGGGTCGGAATATCGACGAATCGGACTTACACTGGTTGCAAACGGTTCACTGCTTTCACTATTACTCTCATTTAAATTTTCAATCATTCTATTGGGTTCTATATGCAAGATATTATATAGAACCCAATAGAATCAATTTTGTAAGAAAAAATGTCGACCCCTAATTTATACATCCGTTGATTCATGCCAATCCAAAAACTCAAAAGTGATGCAGAAACTATACAAATCGGTTCTCCTGTGAATGAAATCAAAGGGTTAAACCCAGTCGTAGGAGACGACAAATCCAAAGTAGAAAAAAAGACGAATCCTGTGCAATTCTACGTAAAGTTCTCTTTTAGTATAACCTATATCTTTTTATTAACTACAGCTACCATTACATTTATTGAATCAATGAGAACCAACAATCCAACTGTAAGACATGTTCTCAATTTGGAGACCGCCGTTTCTTTGATTGCTAGTTATTTCTATTCCGTTTTCTTGGAAAAGATTTCCGTGTTTGAAAAAGAAGACAGAGAAATTGACTGGAGAGAATTTACTGAAACCCGATATATTGATTGGTCCATGACCACCCCTCTCATGTTGTTAGTATTGGCACTTACCCTTGCACAAAACATTGGAGCCAAAGTGAAATTGAATATTATATCGGCTGTTGTTGCATTGAATTTCGTGATGTTGTATTTAGGATATTTGGGTGAACATGGTGATGTAGACCGCATGATTTCTGCTGTCGGTGGATTTGTTGCGTTTTTTGGAATGTTATACATTTTGTTTGTCAATTATGTATCTCCCAAATATGTGTTTTCGAACTATGTGATATTTGGTATCTTTAGTTTTGTTTGGACCTTCTATGGTATTTTATATGTTCTCAACGATGTTTATAAAAACATTGGTATGAATATCTTGGATTTATTATCCAAATGTGGGTTCGGACTTGCTTTATGGGCATATTTCAGTAAAATTGTTACCCTGTAGGTAGGGGCATTTCATAGCATTTCATAATACCCAGTTCCCCCTTTTGCTTCGCTAAGACCGTCCACTTCGTATGCCCCTCCTTTTATCGGGGCTCACTTTTATCGGGTCTTACTTATCGGGACGTACTTATCGGGTCTTACTTATCGGGACGTACATATCGGGTCTTACATATCGGGTCTTACATATCGGTTCTCACTTTTATGTGTTGATACGTCGATATTACAAAATTGATTCATAAAATACATAAAAATAAAAACAACATATACAATAACAAAATGAACTTTTATTCGAAAGATATTATCAACGATATCATTGATAATATGGAAATAGACGAAATTATAGACAAAATAGATGAATTCTACCTGCGTAGTGAAATCCTCATAATGAAATATTCATACATCACCATTTCTCCTTACTACGTTCATAATCTATTGAAAGACAGAACAAATCAAATCGTATTTCGTTGTATGGACCATGAATTTGACATTGAGAACTGCCCGTCTATTATGATATATAACTCATGTTACAAAGCAGCCACCAATGAACAAATTTACTACATACTATTCATATGCACCAAAATAAAATACAAAGGTTTCGGATATGCCTCCCAATTATTAGATGATTTCATACAAAAAATACGTGCAACGAATCAAGCAAACGGCTCCACCAAAACATGTAAAATTGTGTTGAGTTCTGTCTGGGATGCTGCCACATTTTATGAATCCTATGGGTTCAAATGGGTACGGGACGACACCATTCTAAATCACAAAATATTATTAAAAAACGAAACATACGAAGACGATAAAGAATATATTATGATGGAATTAGTTTTGTAGTTGTCATCTTTTCATCTTTTCATCTCCTCATTTCCTCATCTTTTCATTATATAGCTACGCAGATTACCGATTGATAATCTGTCCGAATCATATGTTGTTTCTAACACAGATTCGATATGTTTTTTTATGAGTTTCGGAAAATTACGCGATTCAACCAACAAAATACGGTCAGCGCCTATTTCCATTTTTGTAGAAAATGTGTCTAAGTTGGTGTATTCAAACCAATCATGATATATGATTTCTCCATCGGAATCTTGATTCGTTTCTTCCATGGGACTTTCAAAAAAATCGAAATAAGACACCAATGAATATGCCGGATTTCCATAGTTTTTTTTGTGTTCAACTTTGTCCAATCGATTGGTAATACGAAATGCATTTTTTCTAACATAGGATACTTCATGCACCAAATATTTCAATAATATATCCTCCTGAATAATAATCTGTTGTATAGTTCTTGCAATCGATTCGTCTGTTGTATCATTGATTCCTAGTTCTCTTATACATTTTTTTAATTCATTGTAGAGAACATAATTGCTATGACGCACATTCAGCGGAAAAGAATTCTTGAAATATTTTTTAGTTTCCTTTTGCAAATGAATATTGAAATACACATACAATTTGTATAAAATACAGGAAATGAAACATTTTATCTCGCTGACCAATTTATGAGGTGCATTTTGTAGTTTGTCTGAGAACACCGCAGCGGCAACAGGTGATTCCATGAGAACATTCGCGCATTTTTCAATGTCCTCAAATTGAATCGAGCAACTGTCCTCACGATTACATACAAATGGTTCCTTCATAATTTGTTTCATAATTTGAAAAGTATATTCAGCTTGAGAACCAAATGTCATTTGAATACTGGTAGCAATATCATCTACACTTTTACAATTGGACTGTGCTTGCATGTAATATAGATTTGTGTCTGGTTTATGAAACAGAATACGATTTAATGGACGTTCGATTTCGATTTCGTTCTCGTCTTCGTAACCGTTATGTAATACAAGTCGACCCTTTTTTGTTGTAATGACCAATTCATCCAGATGTTGAATAATGTGTTGGACGGTTTCGTTGAAGGTATTTAATATAACATTGGCATCATTTTTTGGGTTGTAATATGTAAGTATCCATTCCACATCTGAAAATAGAGAACAATCCACATCACCATTGAAAAAGAATTTGATAGGATATTCTGTTGGATTTTCTGTGTCATATATTTTCAATGTATATAATTCATCTTTATCCAATTCATTATCACAAATGAGTTCTAATTGTTTGGTTAACGGAGTTGTAGATATATCGTTTGTAATATAAAAAGTGGCATTTTCACCAATATCTATGTTATAATATTCTTCCATTCGAATAAAGAGTTCATCTTCGTCTGTATATTTGTTTCCGCCCGATTCAAACATACTAATGTCCTTGGCATTTGTATCCGTATTCATAAAATAATCACTCTCACCATCATTCATTTTGGAAAATTTGACTAAACTGACTGTTTCCATCTCATATCCAATACTAAGTATTTTATTGAAGATTCTATGGTGTGTTATATCTCCCGCAAAAATCCTGCGTGTTTTTCGTTTTTGGTGTCTTTTATTATGAGATTTTTTTGTATGTTTCATTTGATGTATATATAATACAGGTATATTTACATCTTGAATGGAACAAATCGAATGGAATAAATTGAATGGAATAAAAACAAATGAAGATTTTTTATGTAGATATACCATAATCTACATGATAACATATTCATTAACAACCCATGATAACACTGTAATTCAAGAGTTACTCCGAGAATTCGACGCCTCCTCAGAAAACCCCGTCAAATTCATCCTGTGTGCATCCAGATTATCCAAACGCCTTCCACAAGATATCAAAGAGACGCTCGACCTATTCAAACACAAATCCAGTATCACCGGATTCATGGTATTTCGGGATGTTGGACTGGATGTTCTCCCGAATACACCACCAGATAACCGTCACTTTGTGGGGGAAAAAACGGATTATGCGAAAATTATTGCCCTATTCAATCAGTATTTAGGGAACATGATTGCTTATGAAGGAGAAGGATATGGCAGACTTTTCCAAGACATGGTTCCCAATAAGATGCTGTCTGACAGTCAAACCAGTCTCGGGTCGAATACAGAGTTGGAAATTCATACAGAACAGGCTTTTTCCAAATTGCGTCCGGATGTTCTCGTTCTAGGATGTTTGAGAGGAGACGCGAATGCTGCTACGTATATTTTACCCGTAAATATTCTGTTGGACCATTTGACTCACGAACAGATTGAATGCCTACGCGCACCTCTTTGGAAAATAGGCGTGGACCTTTCTTTTCGGATGTCTCAAACAGGGTTTATTGAAGGTGAATGCCGGGGTCCCATTCCCATTCTATATGGTTCAGAGGAAAACCCTTTGTTGGTATTTGACCAAGATTTAATGACCGGTATCCATGAAGAAGCCGAAGCGTTAAAACAAGTGATTATTGATGTGTATTATAAATACCGATATGCATATGTTATGCAACCCGGTGAGATTGTGTTGATTGATAACCAGCGCGCGGTTCATGGACGGTCGCCATTTACACCCCGATACGATGGGACCGACCGTTTTATCATACGTTCGTTTGTGACATTTGATTTGGAGAAATCGGGGTATGCCCGAAGCGACGAGGAACCGTATAAAATACAAGCAAAATATAGTTAAGTAGGGGCATTTGCAATAGTACCTACGTTTCCCCCTACGACCCCCTTCCTTAATTATTTTGAAAGGACTACCTTAATTATTTTGAAAGGACTACCTTAATTATTTTGAAAGGACTACCTTAATTATTTTGAAAGGACTACCTTAACTAATTTGAAAGGACTACCTTAACTAATTTGAAAGGATAACACCAATATATTCGACTGTAATATCTCACATAAATATATAATACACCCATGTCATTGCTATTTCAACTAAAAAATATCTCTCGTTTTGAGAACACAAGTGATTATTTACCTATCCTTACCGCTGCGCTGATTGTGGACATGATTGTATTATTTTTTATTGTATTCGAATATATTGAAATTCCATCTCTCACTGAATGGTATAAAAAATACGGTGTGTTTGCCGTTCTTGCCGATGTATTGAGCATTGTGATTGGTGTTATTTTGGCAAGGTTTGTATATTCTACATTGTTCAAGGATTATTTCCTAGGATTATTTTTGATTATTACATGTATTATTCAACTTACACATGATTTATTGTTTGCTGCATTTTTCAATAGTGTCCCTCGATATAGTAGTGCTATCTTGGATGTTTTCAAAGACTATGCAAATGAGGTTGGTCCAACTATTTTATTGGCTGACGCTGCGATGATGGTATCCACCGTTCTAATTGCGAGTATGATTGCCAGATGGAAAACAAACAGTAATATTATTCTGTTGGTTGTTGCCCTGTATATTTTACCTTATGTTTTGTATTCAATACCTCCTTTGTAGGGGCATTTGCAATAGTAACGTAGTTTCCCCCCTACCACTACGTATGTGCTTCGCTAAGACCCCCTTCCTTTTATTCGTATTATAATTACATGGTGGTGGTAATATAATTATATGATGGTGGTCATATAATTACATGGTGGTTTAGGGTTTCGTTCGGTATCGCGGTCTACCTTCGTTTGAATTGTATATCGAAATCTTCTGTAATACTCTCTAAACGGCGAAACACTTCAATGACCTTTTGTATATCTTCGGGTTGGATATCTCGATGAATTACCATTCGTATGAGAGTCGGTGACCACGCCGAAATACAAATTCCTTTTTCCCTGCACCTACGAGAAATATAATTCGCATTGAGAACACCCCCGACGACATTAACAAACAGTATATTTGTATGAATATCCGCTTCTGCAGGAACCTCTAAAAAAGGCAAGTCTGCCAACCCACGTACCAGTTCTTTCATCAGTTCATGGTCTCTCGCAAGAATACCGCGTTCGAAATCGTCGAGTGCCTGCAACCCGGCTGCTGCTAGTACCCCCGATTGACGCATCCCTCCGCCCAATGCTTTTCGAATTCGCCGTGCAGTTTGAATAAAATGGGAACTACCAATCAAAACCGACCCTACGGGCGCACCAAGACCCTTGGACAAACACACCGAAATTGAATCCACATAACGAGTAATTATCGATGGGTCCGACACACACCCTTGTGCAGTAATTGCATTACATAATCTGGCGCCGTCCATATGAATCGGCAGTTTGTTCTCCTCGCTTATTTTTTTCAAGTTTTCCAAAAATTCCAAGGGAAGCACGGTTCCGCCACATACATTGTGTGTATTTTCTATACAAATGAGCTGTGTGGTTGGTTCATGAATATCCTCTTCACGAATACTGTTCTTCAATGTGTCCAGGGAAAATGTTCCGTCGGGGAGATTCGGGATGGTACGAAAGGCGATGCCGCCGAATTGAGCGGCACCGGATTGTTCAAACAGAAAAATATGACTCTTGTCTCCGAGAATCACTTCTGAACCGCGTTTGTTGCACCATGCCAATAAGGCACACAAGTTACACATTGTTCCAGAAGGGAAAAAAAGGGCTTCATGCTTTTTAAATAAATTCGCCGAACGAGTCTGTAAGAGGTTCACTGTGGGGTCTTCTTCCATGACATCGTCGCCAACTTCTGCGTCATGCATTCGAGCACGCATTTCAGGGGTAGGTTTGGTTACTGTATCACTTCGTAAATCGATGATTTTATGAGTTTCACTATACATAGACATGTTGTAAGATTATGTTGGGTTGTTTTTATGTGTTTTCCGACTATGAAAAAAGAAGAGGTGGTTCTCTTCTTCTTCTTTTTTATTTGGTTTCTTTTGGGTTTTTTCGGGTTTTTTCGGGTTTTTTCGGGTTTTTTCGGGTTTTTTCGGGTTTTTTCGGGTTTTTTCGGGTTTTTTCGGGTTTTTTCTGGTTTCTTTTGTTTTTCTAATAGATATCATTTGTTAGGTCATCGAATGAAATATTGTATTGTTCAGCGATTTTATTCATACGTAATGGATGGAAGACGTATGCTGTAAGTTCTTCCGCCAATGGTTGCATCGACCGTTTCATGGCATCGTAATCTAAATCGCAAACCAATTCCATAATATTTGGATTTCGCGATAACATACGCCAGTCTATTTTATCTTGGTTTTGTTTCAACAAATGCAACGCATTTGGATTACCTGATAATTCATACCAGTCTATTTTATCTTGGTTTTCTTTCAACAAATGCATCGCATTTGGATTACCTGATAATTTATCCCAGGTTATCCTATGTTGGTTTTTTTCTAACAAATGCATTGCATTTGGATTGCCTGATAGAAAATCCCAGTCTATCCTATGTTGGTTTTTTTCTAACAAAGACATTGCATTTGGATTACCTGATACATAGCGCCAGTTTATTTTATCTTGATTTTTTTCTAACAAATGCATTGCATTTGGATGTTGGTTTTTTTCTAACAAATGCATTGCATTTGGATTGCCTGATAGAAAATCCCAGTCTATTTTATCTTGGTTTTTTTCCAACAAAGACATTGCATTTGGATTACCTGATACATAGCGCCAGTCTATTTTATCTTGGTTTTTTTCCAACAAAGACATTGCATTTGGATTATAAGATACCCAGCGCCAGTCTATTTTATCTTGGTTTTTTTCCAACAAAGACAATGCATTTGGATTACCTGATAAATAGTACCAGTCTATTTTATCTTGGTTTTTTTCCAACAAAGGCATTGCATTTGGATTACCTGATACATAGCGCCAGTTTATTTTATCTTGGTTTTTTTCCAACAAAGACATGGCGTTTGGATTATAGGATAAATAGTGCCAGTCTATTTTGTCAGCATAATCCGATTTTATTACAGGTAAATATTTAGGTGATTGCATTGTTGGTTACGTTGGTTACATTAGCTTATTATATCATTTTGTATATAAAGTATTTCAATTTTATCAGTTTGTATATGTGGAATAAAAAAAGGATTTCTCCTCTTTTTATTTGGTTTCTGTTTTTTTATTTTTTTGTCTAATAGATTTCATTTGTTAGTACATCGAATGAAATATTTACGAACTTAAACGCCCATCACTGTAAACCCTTGGAATAATGATCGCGAATATTTGTAAGTTCTTTTTGCTTTGCTTCGGACCATTCTTGTTTACCGATATTTTTATCTGGGTGATATTTCACAGATAATTTTCGAAATGTTTTATTGACGTCATTGTTTTGGCGATACAATGCATCGAATTCACTCCATAAATATTGATGTTCGTAATGATGTTTTCGCATTTTTTCTTCTTGACGTTGTTTTTGTTCTTGTTTTCGAAATTCTTCTTCTTGACGTTTTTGTTCTTGTTTTCGAAATTCTTCTTCTTGACGTTGTTTTCTATATTCTTCATGCCGACGTTTTTGTTCTTCAGCTTCTTTCTCACGTCGTTGCCGTTGTTTGAGAATTTCTTCTAGCTCACGTTCTCGTTTTTCTTTTTCGCGTTTTCGCTTCAAACGGATTTTTATCGTTTTTTGTGTTTCCTCAGGTTTTGTTTCTGCCGTTTTTTTGGGATTGTCAAACCAATCGATAATATCTTTCCAGTGTTGTTCTGTTGCGAGTTTATCCAATTCTTCTTTTGTATGAGATGTTTTTTTTATTAGAGCCTGTATTTCTTTGAGTTTTTTCTCGGCTTTTCTTCGTTCATTGGTGGTTCCAGGATACTTAACAACATCATCGTCTAAGTGGTCTAAGTGTTCGTAAATATTGGGTGACATTTGTTTGCTTAATTAGGTTTGTTAGTTTATTATATCATTTTGTATATTGTGAAAAAAAGATTTCAATTTTATCAGTTTGTATATGTGGACTCATAAAAAAAGGATTTCTCCTCTTTTTATTTTGGTCTTTTTTATTTTTTGTATTTTTTGTCTAATAGATTTCATTTGTTAGTACATCGAATGAAATATTGTTTCGTTCTGCGATTCGATTCATACGCAATGGATGGAACACGTATGCAGCAAGTTCTTCCGCCAATGGTTGCATCGACTGTTTCATGGCTTCGTAATCCAAATCACAAATAATTTCCATAATATTTGGATTTCGCGATAACATATCCAAATCGATTTTGTCTAGGTTATTTTTAAGTAGATGAACCGCGCCTGGATTTTTTGATAGCCAATACCAATGTATTTTGTCTGGGTACTTTTCAAACAAATGCATCGCATTTGGGTTCGTTGCTAACATACACCAATCTATTTTATCTAGATTTTGTTCCAATAAATCAGTCGCATTTGGGTTTGTTGATAACATCGGCCAATGTACTTCGTCTAAGTTATTTTTCAATAAATCCATGGCATTTGGATTACCTGATAGATGATACCAACAAATTTTATTTGGGTGCTTTTTCAAGATATGAAGAGCGTTTGGATTTGCTGATAAGTATATCCAATTCACCTTCTTTAGGTTCTTTTCAATGAATGAAATGGCATTTGGATTTGCTGATATCTCATTCCAGCGTATTCTATGTTGATATTGTTCTAGTATATGCATGGCATTTGGATTCGCGGATAACCCGTACCAATCTATGTTGTCTTCACTGTCTTCCAACATCTCTTCTAAAATAGGAAGAGCGTTTGGATTTAAAGCTAACCCATCCCAATCTACTTTATCTTGGTTCTCTTCCAAGATACGAATGAAATCTGGATGAGTGGATAACGGAGACCAATCGAGTTTGTCAGCATATTCCGGTTTTATTACAGGTGAATATTTTGGTGATTGCATCTTTGATTTGTTACGTTGTTATTAGTTTGTTAGTTTATTATATCATTTTGTAAATTGTGAAAAAAGTACTTCAATTTTGTCATTTTGTATATGTAAAAATAAAAAAATAAAAAAGGATTTCTCCTGTTTTTATTTGTTTTTATTTCTAATAGATGTCAGTTATCAGTTCATCGAATGAAATATTGTTTCGTTCTGCGATTTTATTCATACGCAATGGATGGAATACGTATGCTGCAAGTTCTTCTGCGAATGGTTGCATCGACTGTTTCATGGCATCGTAATCTAAATCGCAAATAATTTTCATAATATTTGGGTTTTGTGATAACATATTCATATCTATTTTGTCTGGGTTCTTTTCCAACAAAGGAATCGCATTTGGGTTGGTTGATAGATAGAACCAGTCTATTTTATCTTGGTTTTTTTCCAACAAATGAATTGCATTTGGATTGAGTGATAACGTATGCCAATGCCAACGTATTTTGTCTGGATTTTTTTCCAACATAGGAATTGCATTTGGATTGGTTGATAAGCACGCCCAATTTACTTTGTCTAAGTTATTTTTCAAGAAATGAATCGCGTTTGGATTCTTTGATAACACCCCCCAATTTACTTTGTCTAAGTTATTTTTCAACAAATGAATCGCGTTTGGATTCTTTGATAACACCCCCCAATTTACTTTGTCTAAGTTATTTTTCAACAAATGAATCGCGTTTGGGTTATTTGATAACATCCCCCAATCGATTTTCTCTGGATTCTGCTCCAACAAATGAATCGCGTTTGGGTTATTTGATAACATCCCCCAATCGATTTTCTCTGGATTCTGCTCCAACAAATGCATTGCATTTGGATTGCGTGATAACCTATACCAATTAATTTTGTCTGGATTCTTTTCCAACAAATGAAGCGCATTTGGATTGGTTGATAACTCACTCCAATCTATTTTATCTGGGTACCTTTCCAACAAATACATTGCATTTGGATTGGATGATAGATATTTCCAATTGATATTGTCAGCATATTCCGGTTTTATTACAGGTAAATATTTTGGGGATTGCATCTTTGATTTGTTACGTTGTTATTAGTTTGTTAGTTTATTATATCATTTTGTAAATTGTGAAAAAGTATTTCAATTTTGTTATTTTGTATATGTGGAATGATAAAAAAAGGATTTCTCCTGTTTTTATTTGTTTCTGATTTGTATTTTTTTCTAATAGATGTCAGTTATCAGTTCATCGAATGAAATATTGTATTGTTTGGATTTTTTCCAACAAAGGGTGGTAATTTTCAGGGTCATTTTTCAGAGTCAGAGTCATAATCAGAGACATTTTCAGAGACATTTTCAGAAACATTTTCAGCGGCATTTTTAAGGTCATTCAATTTTTTCAAACGTAACCTCCAGGGACATGTTGAAGAGTCAGAGTCATAATCAGAATCAGAGTTGCTGTCAAAATCAGAGTAATCATAGACATTTTCAGGGACATTTTCAGGGACATTTTCAGGGACATTTTCAGGGACATTTTCAGGGACATTTTCAGGGACATTTTCAGGGACATTTTCAGGGACATTTTCAGGGACATTTTCAGGGACATTTTCAGGGACATTTTCAGGGACATTTTCAGGGACATTTTCAGGGACATTTTCAGGGTCATTTTCAGGGTCATTTTCAGGGACATTTTCAGGGACATTTTCAGGGTCATTTTCAGGGTCATTTTCAGAGTCATTATCAGGGTCATTTTCAGGGTCATTTTCAGAGTCATTATCAAAGTAATCTTGATAGGCTTTATCATATTCATCCTCTTCAGAAGTTCTAAAACCCTCTAAATCAGGTCTACAACAAGGAGCTTGGCAACCATCTTCATCATTATTAAATGCGATTTTCCGACACAATGGACAAATAAGACTCATGAATGTTGGAGCTTCATACGCAGCAATAATAAAGTTGAATATACACGACCCATGAAATGTATGTCCACACGGTGTTGTTGTACGATTGATTTGTGAAATGTTTTCTAAACAGATAGGACAATTATCTAAAACAATTGTCTCATCTTTATGGCAAACGCCGCAATATTCATTTGATTGGTAGGACATCTTTTAATAATTTGTTGGTTGAGTTTATGCTTTTATAAAAAAGGTAAAAAAGTACTTCAATTTTGTCATTTTGTATATGTGGAATGACAAAAAAAAGGATTTCTCCTGTTTTTATTTGTTTTTTTATTGGTCACTTCGTTACCTCCTCCTACTCTCTAATTATCAGGAGCCGCCCATATTTCGCTGACATCATCCTGTTCCGACATGTTTTCTAATAATTTCTGTAAGTTGTCTGGATGATATTTTGCCTCGATTTTAGGTCGCCTGATTTTGTCCCACAGAATGTTTCGTAACCCGGATTTATATTTCAACGAGTAAAACAGATATCTAAAATTATGCAATGTTCTCACTTTTTCCGATAATTCAACTGTCAAGTTGGCTACCCTTTCCTGGTCTGCATGTATAAACGCATGATATTCGTCCTCATCCATATCCAGGTTCTCTATGCTATAATACTGCATATCAAAACAAGTTCTCTCATCATTACACAATGTCGTATAAATCGGATTTTTGTCAAAAATAATACTCACTAAGAATGGATTGAACATCGGTAACATTGTAATTTTGTTGTAACTACAAATCAGATGTTCTAACTGACGATTGAGAACAGGTAACTGGGTGAGTTTATTATTTGAACAATTGAGAGACTCCAAATGGGAATTGAGAACAGGTAACTGGGTGAGTTCATTGTATGAACAATTCAGACGGCGTAATTTGTGATTCAATGATGGAAATTCTGTCAGATGATTGTGTTCGCAATCTATAAACTTCAACGTATCTGGTAATGGAGGCAGTGCCTTAAGTTTGTTATTATTACATTCAAGATGAAATAGGTTTTCATTTAACAAAGGTAAATATTCCAACTTATTGAAAGAACATGTCAAGTATTCCAATGTATGGGGTAGTTCAGGTAAATGGCGGATATCATTATCCTGACAACCGAGTGTTTTCAGATTTTTCAAAGGAGGTAATGCATACAAATCACACTGTATGCAAGCCAAAAATATTAATTTGTCATTCAATCTAGGAAGTGCAACCAGATTACTATTACATGAACACTCAAGAAACTCAAGTGAAACAGGTAGTTCTGGTAGTGCCGTTAATTGATTTTCTGAACAATCGAGTGATTCTAATCCAACAGGTAATGTTGGGAGTCTTTCCAAATAATTGTCAGAACAATTCAGATAAACCAGTCCATCCGGTAATTTTGGAAGAAATGTTAAATGATTGTGAGAACACTTAAGCTGGCGAAGTCCAACAGGTAATTTTGGGAGTCTTTCTAAATGATTATGAGAACAATCCAGAATAATCAATGTATCGAAAGATGGAGGGAACTTTGGAAGTTGATAAATACTGTTATTATCACAATATAAGTATTTTACTTGAGTGAACTGATTTAAATCTGGTAAGAAATACAGATTTTTACCGGATTCATTGATTACTTCCGTAATACGGCAATTTTTACGCGGGGTTTTACTGTCGGTAACGTGGTTGTTAGAATTCATTGGTTGGTGTGTAAATTAAAATGTTTTGTAGTGTCCAGCAAGTTAGTAAAAAAAATTTCAATTTTACACCTTTGTATATGTGAAATAAAAAAGGATTTCTCCTGTTTTTATTTGGTTTTGTTTTCTTTTCTTTTTTGGTTTATCTACTGCTATCACCTAATTATCAAGAGCTGTCCATATTTCACTCACATCATCCTGTTCCGACATGTTTTCCAATAATTTCTGTAAGTTGTCTGGATGGTATTTTGCCTCGATTTTGGGTCGCCTGATTTTGTCCCACAAGAAATTTCTTAAACCCGATTTATATTTTAACGAGTAAAACAGAAACCTAAAATTATGCAACGTTTTCACTTTTTCCGATAAATCACTAATACTCGTTATGTTCTCAGCGATAACCTCTTGATATTCGTACATATCCATAATATCCTGCATATAGGCATGACGATGATGATGAAAAGTTATATTACCACCATACAATGTTGTATAGATTGGATTATTGCTGAAAATAATGCTTTCTAATGAATCGTTAAACACCGGCAATGCAGTAATATTGTTGTAAATACAATTCAGTTGTCGCATGTTGTCATTGAATGCAGGTAATTGTATCAGCTTATTGTGAGAACAATCCATTCGTGTAAGTTCATTATTTAACTGGGGTAGAACAGTTAATCGGTTATACGAACAAATGAGAGTTTTCAAATTGCGATTCAATGCAGGTAATTTGACAATACGATTGGATTCGCAATTTATGAAATCCAACAAATGTGGTAATGTAGGTATTTCTTTGAGTTTGTTATGACCACAAGTAATGCGTAATAGATTACCATTAAAGGAAGGTAATTTTTCTAATTTGTTATGAGAACAATCTATCAATCTCAAGTTATTATTAAAAAGGGGCAGACAGATTAATTTATTGTTCTCGCATTCCAATATTTCCAACTTGTCATTCAGTATAGGTAGACGTTCCAAATGATTGTTTGAACAAATCATGGATTCAAGTTCTTCGTTAAAATCCGGAAGTCGAGTCAAATGGTTGAACGAACAATACACTGTTTTGAGTCCTTTGTGAAATCGGTTACATGGAAACTCACGCAGTCCATTGTTGGTACAATCCAAGTAGGTCAAGGTAGGAGGTAGTTCGGGGAGACTAACCAGTCGATTACGAGGACAACACAGCATTTCTATGTTTTTCAAAGGAGGTAAGCAACCGATATCATTGTCAGAACATTTCAATAAGGTTAATTTGTCATTCAATACAGGAATTTTGGAAAGCTCAATATTGAATGAACAGTTCAGAAACTCGAGGTTCTCATTCAATTTCTGAATACACGTTATATTGTTGTGAGAACAATCCAGATAGAGAAGTCCGACAGGTAATTCTGGGAGATAAGATAGGTTGTTGTGAGAACACACAAGTTTTTTTAGTTGAGTAAATCGACTTAAATCTGGTAAGCAATCCAGATTTTTACGCGAAATATCAATGGAAGTGGTAGTATCTTTTAATTGTAATAAGTAGGCATTGATATCAAAGGTATTGGCATTGTTAGAGAACATGGTGTTGTGTTTTAATGGTTTTTAATTAATTGATTTTGTAAAGTCATTTGAATTACAAAAAAGATTTTCAATTTTATGTGTTTTGTATGAAAAAAATAGAGAATCTCCGGTTCATGTTCTCATTTTTTCTTTTTATTTCCGGTTCATGTTCTCATTTTTTCTTTTTATTTCCGGTTCATGTTCTCATTTTTTCTTTTTATTTCCGGTTCATGTTCTCATTTTTTCTTTTTATTTCCGGGTTCTATTCGTTTTTCCGTTTTTTATTCCTAGGTTCCTAGCACTTCATACAAAATTGTTTATTGAGTTTTTTCAACAAAGACTCTTTATGAACCACCAACTGAGTAAACTCCATGCAACAGAATAAACAATCTGGTGTATTACCTTCTGTTTGACATCCTGTAAGCTGGGTTACAAGACAATCACTACACAAATCATGACTACAACCTATCACCACTTTTTTTGAAATCGAAGTTTTTCGCATACAATCAATGCATGTGAATTTTGACTTTGCGTTTGGGTTTGTGTGTGATTCGTGTAAACTGACCTTCATTTGAAATTTATATAATGTCGATGATTTACGTTTTATTCCAGATAATTCATACCAATACAGTAAATATTCATCGAGATGAGCACGGTCGTTATCGGATAACATGTAAGAGTATTTCTTTGTGAGGTCTAACATAAAGTATTGGTATATGAATTTTGCAGCCAATTGAACGTTGGTTCCTCCAATTGTGCACCCGATTTTTGTCATAACGAGTTTCAATTTATTGATTGGATAGGTATCCAATAATATGCGATTGAATATCATGGCTTTTTCTTGGATAGACGGTTTTTCGAAAAATACGTGAGCTCGGTCCATTGTAAAGTAACAAATCGCACGTCTCTTTATTTCATCAAACACGTCCATTGATTCAGTTGAATTACAGTTGGCAATCGTGTGCCCTTTTACTCCACAGTAACTACATTTATTAGATGTCATTTTGATTCGGTTTGCTTTGGTTTGTTTGATTCGGTTTATTTTTATAAGGTCGTTTGAATTACAAAAAAGATTTTCAATTTTATGTTTTTTCTATGTGTTTCTTGTTTTTTCACCGGATGAGATTTGGGGTATGACCTCTATCATATTTAACTGCATTTATCGTAACAAAAAAGAATATAAACCGAACGTTATATATACATATATACATATACCGATACAGTAAGATATACACACAAATCAATATGGTAAAAATCTGTTCTTATCAATATCCAGCCGACTCTGTGGATGAATACAAGAAATACCACGACCTATATCCATACGAACTCCACGATTTTCAAAAGTGGTCGATACAATCCATCGTTACAGGAAATCACGTGTTAGTTTGTTGTCCCACGGGTAGCGGAAAAACTCTCCCCGGCGAATTTGCCATCCAATATTTCCAATCCATTGGAAAAAAAGTCATTTACACGTCTCCTCTCAAGGCGCTGTCCAACGAAAAATTCTATAATTTCACAGAAAAATATCCAAATATTTCTGTAGGACTCATTACGGGCGACATTAAGACCAATCCCGATGCAGATTGTCTGATTATGACCACCGAAATCTTGTTAAACAAACTCTATGCTATAAAATCTCAAACACATATGAGTTCCTTTGTATCCTTTGACATGGACATTGAAAACGAACTCGGATGTGTAGTGTTTGACGAAATCCATTTTATTAATGACGAACATCGAGGACACGTATGGGAACAATGCATTATGTTGCTTCCCAAACAGGTTCAAATCATTGGACTATCTGCAACCTTGGACAATCCCGAGAAATTCGCGAGATGGATGGAAACCAAAGGGAATAACGCCACATCTACAACCATTGTTCCCGAAAAACAGGTCTATCTCACCCAAAAAAAAGTGCGAGCCGTTCCTCTCATTCATTATAGTTTTATCACTGTAACCCAGTCGATTCATAAAGCGGTCAAAGACAAAGTCTTGCAGGAAGAAATCCGAAATCTAACCAACAAACCCTTTGTGATTCAAGATGCAAAAGGGGTATTCAATGATGGGGTATATAGCAACATGACGAAAATGATGAAACTGTTTGACAAACACGATGTCCGAGTGAAACGACAATTTGTATTAAACAAGGTCGCCGAATATTTGGTCCAACAAGAAATGTTACCAGCATTATGTTATGTGTTTTCTCGGAGACAACTCGAAAAGTGTGCCGAAGAAATGACGACGAATCTGCTGGAATTCGACAGCAAAGTTCCCTATACCGTCGACCGAGAATGCGAACAAATCATCCGAAAACTCTCGAATTACGAAGAATATTTGCATCTCCCGGAATATGTCAATACAGTGAAACTCCTGCGAAAGGGTGTCGGTATCCATCATGCAGGTCTTATTCCCATTTTGCGTGAAATGACCGAACTTCTGTTTGCACGCGGGTTCATCAAGATTCTGTTCTGCACAGAGACGATGAGTGTGGGTATCAATTTGCCGGTGAAAACGACGATATTTACGGATATTTGTAAGTTCAATGGGGACGTTGTTCGAACTCTACATGGTCATGAATATACCCAGGCAGCGGGGAGAGCAGGGCGTCTGGGGTTGGACACGGTGGGGCACGTGATTCATCTGAACAATTTATTTCGCTCAGTAGATTCTGTCAGTTATAAAACCATGATGAATGGAAAACCGCAGGCACTGGTGTCCAAATTCAAAATATCATACAATCTACTATTAAATCTGTTGGATATAGGAGACCGAGACATTACGGGGTTTGCAGAAAAAAGCATGATTACTGATAATTTGGAATCGCAACAAAAACACTTACAAGAACAAATCAAACAGTTGGATGCCGAACTCGAAAATAGTGGCGAAGTAAATACACGAACACCCGTAGAAATCATCCTTCAATATATTGACTTACAGAAAGTGTTGCCGTATTCTGCTAATAAAAAACGCAAGGAAGTAGAAAGACAAGTGAAAGACCTACAGGAAAATTACCGATACATTGAACAAGACAAACTCGCATATGAAAAGGTCGATGCCAAGAAAAAAGAGAAGGATGACTTACAGGAACAATATATCGGGTTGAAATCCTATTTTAGTTGTGGGGTTGGTGCGGTCTTGGAATTATTAAAAGCGGAGGGATTTATTGACTGCCCCTCTCCTACGACGACCCCCCAAAATACGTCACGTGACTCCGCCACTGGTGCTTGCGTCAGCACCGGCGAATTAACCCTCCTCGGAAAAATCGCCGCACAAATCCGAGAATTACATTGTCTGACATTTGCGAAATTATATATGGACGGAACCCTTGACAAACTGACAACAAAACAATTGGTTGCATTGTTTAGTTGTTTTACAAACATCAAAGTAATCGACGAACTCAAAGACAATGTGCCCAAGTCAAATGACCCCACCGTCAATGACCTCGTATCCAAAATATTTCATCTGTATGATGACTACAAATACAAAGAATACATGTCCAACATCAATACTGGGTTTGACTACGACATGCATTACGACCTTCTGGGATATGTCGAAAAATGGTGCGACACAGAAGATGTCGTAGAATGTAAATCGGTGTTGCAAGAATTGGGCGAAAAAAAAGAAATATTTTTGGGAGAACTGGTAAAAGCCCTTTTGAAAATCAATAATATTTCCTGTGAGATGGAAAAACTGGCGGAAATGACAAACAATATGGATTTTTTGAGCAAATTAAGAGAAATACCGCGAATGACATTGAAATATGTGATAACCAATCAATCTTTGTATGTGTAGGGGCAACTACGTTTCCCCCTACGACCCCCTTCATTCTTTGACTGCTAACTGCATAAACGGATATGGAAAACGGAACTTATTATTACTATCGGCATCGACATCGGCATCGGTATCCTCGGTTGTATTTGGTCTGTCTTGCATACTTAACGTGTAAGTAACTACAGAACCAATATTTTTCAGAAACACATTTTCGTTCTTTTGAATATGAAATGAAAATTCAGTCAAATCAATTTCACCAAGTTGTTCATAAATATGTGTGCTAATTTGTATGCTATTTGCATCAGCGGTGCTTTGTAATCGTGCAGCCACATTCACCGTATTTCCTACAACACACAATCTGGGTATTTCATTCCCCAGAATACCGATACTCACATTCCCCATACTAATACCGATACGCAACATCAATGGAATTTTATCGGGAGTTTTGATGGTGGGAACGTCATTCAGAAAATCCACCGACAATGAAATCATTTCTTGAATCACCGTTTTATGATTGGGTGCATTTCTGTAAATATCTCCTACAACCATATATGCATCTCCGATGGTTTCCACTTTTTGTAAATGCGCATATTTTTTGATGAGTTTATCAAAGTGAATGTAAATGGTATTCAATAATTCAAAAATGATTTTGTCATTGTATCGTTTCGCCAATTCCGTGTAATTAACAATATCTGTAAAAAGCACACAAATCATTTGCAGTTGTTTGCTTTCCAAATCAGCCTTCAACGATATTCGTTCAATATATTCGGTGTCAAAATTAAACGGCAAAATTTTCTGCAATAATTCTTTTTTGAGATTATCTTTGTTTTGTGGAATAATCGATATAAATTTCTGTTTGACAAAATGAATAAAATGTTCGCATTTATTGGTTTTAGATGAATTATCTTTTTCATATTTTTTGATGTTTTCCAAGATATACGAAATAAAAGAAAAGGTTTGTAAATCAATGTTGTCTTTGAAGTTGATTTCATAGCTATTGTAATCATATATCACCAAATTGATGGCAAATTTACTCACAATATCAATGGTCAAATATAATATTTGTATTGAATGAATATCCAACAGATGTAATTCTTCGATTAGATTTACTATCATGAATAATATCCATATGAAAGAATACGTATTACACAATATCGTATATTTTTGTTGGACCAATTTATATAAAAAGAGAGCCATTGACAAGTACGATAACATAAGCGCTCCATAATATATGTAGGTTCCATAATATGGAAATGCTACAGCATGGATTACCATTGAAAATACATGATATTGTATTGAAATGTCATACAAAGATAGGTTATTGATATCGGCGAACATTTGTAATTTGAGAGGAGTGACAAAAATCCACATAACATATCTGGAAAATTCATATTCATACAAGGTAATGTCTTTATGAATAAGCATATTCATGGCATATTTAATGTATATTATTGCCATCTCAAAATTATGTTTACGATAACTGTGACTGTGACTGTAATTATAATGTAAGAGTTCTTTGACTATAAAAATGAGATACATATATACAACAAAAAAATTCATGTAAATGAGAATGTTGTAGTTTTCTAATGTGGTCATTTTTTCTGTATGAAATGTAATGTCGTATTGGGATAAATAATAGGTGCGAGCAATTTCTTCCAAATTATAGTATAAGAGTATGTATGCGTATATGTAAATCATTTGTAATAGATGCCTGTTTTATTTATTACAAATAAACTAAGCAGGGGCATTAACATAGTACCTACGGTTACCCCTTTTGCTTCGCTAAGACCCCCTCCCTTTAATATTTTAAGGCTAGGTATACAACAAATTTAATAAAAATATTTTTATTAAATTTTATAAAGGACCATCGAATGCGGAATAAAATAAGCTCTGTAAGATTATCCTACAAAAGTAATTATTCCATTAAAATATTACTATCCCTCAAATAAAAAGGAAGGGGGTCACAGGGGGAAACGTAGTTTCCCCTGTCTACTTACCATATTTTCGTGTAAACCTTCTGCGAGATTTCACACTTTTGTTTTTGCGATAACATTTGCTATCGGCACATTTGCGGGTGCCTTTGCCACATTTTTCACGAGAAGATTTGTTTTTTCGTACACATTTTTTGCTAACGGGACATCGGCGGCTGCCTTTTTCACAATAAGGTGCGGTGGACATGGATTTGTTATATATATCTTACAGATATTTTCTTGTATGGTTGGATGGTTGAATGGATGGTTTATGGAACGCCTTGCTACCCTCACTAAATTCCACTAAATATATTTTTGTAATAATCTAGGAACATGATTTGCATTTCCTTTTGAATTAAATGCAGATTCAGCATGAATTCGGTGTTTGACCAATACCTGCGAACAATTGAAAAAACGTCGTCTATCTCGTCTCAATGATAACCATAAATCATAATCCTCTAAAACTTCATTTTCCCAATAAGCATGTTCTCTTCGAATAATTACACTGCTATTGATAATCGGATTACCCGCAAAAAAATCAATCGTAGAAATATCTCCTACAGGAGTATTTGGGATAATACCATTGAACCGTTCTTCACCAAAATATATACACCGACTGCCAACCACATCATATCCTTCGATTATATACGGTATTTGTTTTTCCAGTTTCATATGTGACCATATATCATCGACATCTAATAGTGCAATATGTTTATATGTAGCATGTTTGACGAGTTCATTGAGTGCATCTGGTTTTCCACGAATTTTATGTAAATCAAACACTCGAATTTTATCGGAAACGAGCTCATATGATTTTGCAATATGATAGACTGCAGAATTCTCAGCATGTCCATTAATACCAATGAGTAACTCCCAATGGTCTACCGTTTGTTTGAGAACCGACGACACGGATTCTTCAATAAATTCGATTCCATTGTAGATGGGCATTAAAATACTAACCATCCCGGGGGTTTGTGGGGGTATATGTGTTTGTATTATATTCATTGGGTATAGAATATACATAAAATATTCTATATTCATTTCATGTAGAAAAAGAGAGAACAAACAAAAAGAATCTATTCTATGTATTTATAGGATTGATGTAATGTTTATTGACTCAGGCAAATTACGCAGGTTATTCGTTTGGGGTTTATTAAATATAGATAGTAACTTTTTTCTAGTAAATATACGAATATTCTTCTTATTTGGCTTTTTCGTAGTTCTGTGTCTTTTCGATAATTTTCGGGTTCTAGATGGTATTTTATTTACCATACCAGGCGATATATCCATTTGTTTTTCGGATTTCTGGTTTGACAGTGTAACAGGCGATATATCCATTTGTTTTTCGGATTTCTGGTTTGACAGTGTAACAGGCGATATATCCATTTGTTTTTCGGATTTCTGGTTTGACAGTGTAACAGGCGATATATC
>Ga0209135_1000142_pt1 | contig 25200 bp, 26 predicted proteins | sample LauGreSBDMM110SD_4_FD_187570 | JGI IMG/M metagenome (GOLD analysis project Ga0209135, IMG submission 187570) | Freshwater lake microbial communities from Lake Michigan, USA - Su13.BD.MM110.SD (SPAdes) (version 3) | ecosystem: Environmental > Aquatic > Freshwater > Lake | place: Lake Michigan... | reverse complement strand
TTTATAAGGCGATCGCATAGGTGTGAACCAAGAAAGCCAGCGCCACCGGTTACTAAAATATTTTTCATTTAGAGACACCTATTTAGAAGATATAATTTTTAAGTGCAGTCAAAATTTATTAAGGGTAAAAATAAAGGTATTGACTGTTTTTGCATAAAGCGAATAACCTTTGGCTTTTAGGAATATAGCGATTTCATTATGTTCAATTTCAGCCAAATCAGTTGACAGAATTTCAATCAAAATAGCTTTTGGTTTATATTTTTCCCAATTATTTGAATACAATACATCCAAATCGAAACCTTCAACGTCAATGCTCAAGAAATCAATTTCAGTTCCATTTGGTAGAAAGTTATCAAGTACTGTTGACAGCAATTGTGTTGAGAGATGTATTTCATCTTTGATGAAATATCCATTTTTTCCATCGCGCGCTCTAGACAGCTCTTTAGAGAAACTATTTAACGCTGGTTCATTAAAAGAAAAAAAAGTAAGGACTTGTTCTTTACTAGCGATAGGTATTTCTAAATTAATATCTTTATTTCTGAATTTCTGAAAAAACTTCATGCTGCCAGGCATCGCATCAATATTTATTCCTGTCCATCCTCGCTGATAAAAAAAATACGTATTTGAAAATCGCTTTGGATGATGTGATCCAACGTCAACATAGAAGCCTATGGATTTTCTTTCAAACATTCGCCTCAAAATCATATCCTCACCTTCCTGAGAATAAGATGCAAAAGCAAACCTACCGAGATAATTTTTTTTTAGATTTTTTAAAAGTTCGAGTATTTTTTTAATCACTTTCTCTCTCAAGATTTTTACCTTCCAATCAGCGCCAATGATAATCGGTAAAAGTTTTTTCTCGTGGCCTTAAATAATACAGTCATTAAGTATCCTGATACTGCATAGGCAATTACTGTTGCAACTGCTGCCCCACTGACACCATAACGAGGAATTAAAATTAAATTTAAAAGAATATTTATTATTGCACCTACCGTTGTATTGATTAATGAATATCGCTGCAAATTTTCACTAAGAAACCAATTACTGCTAGCTACTCCTAAAAAGACAAACACACCACCCCATATATGCACGCTCAAGACCAACCCAGCCTCACTGTATGCATCACCATAAATTATAGTGACTAGCCAACCACTCAAAAATGTCATGACTATTGCTATGGCGATAGAAGATCGTGCCATAAATGAAAAAAGTTTTTGTAATCTCAAGTAATAAACTTCTTCACTAATTCTCCTAGCATTAACTATTGCAGGGAAGATTGATTGGCAGATTAATACTGGAATAAAATAGAATGCCTCACTTAGTCTTACAGCTGCAGAATATAGTCCAACTTCTCTATTACCTAACATTTCTTTGATCATAACCTGGTCAATTCTCATATAAACCGCGATGACCAGGCCACTAATCATGAGCGGCCAACTATCTTTAAGCATTTTTTTTGCTACAGCAAGATCAAAATACCCATAAAAATTACCTATTTTCTGACAGCGGTATGCAATAAAAAGCGAGATTGCGAGGGTGATTTGATCAACAAGGCTTACGAGTACAAACCAATATAAATCTGCGCTAATTGATATTAAATAGATTTTTATTAAGGATGAAATCAGTAGCTGAGTAATTTTACATAGTGAAACAAACTTTGAAAGTACCTGAGATTGAAAGTAAAAATCTACCACCTCAAATGACTGAAAAATAATGCCGCTGGCGATGATAAAAATATACAGATTGGTGGTAGTGCTGTTGCTAGTGAATAGCGAGGCTAAGACCACTAAAGAGAGCATGAACAAGGCGCCGACAATCTTTAACCAGAAGGCGGTGCCCATATAAGTCTTGCGCAATGCTGGTTCTTGAACCAAATCACGTACCACAATACTATCGAGTCCCAACTTTGCAACACTGCCAAACAGAGCAGCATAAGCTATTGCATAACTAAACACGCCAAACTGATCTGGCCCTAGGTAGCGTGCCACCCATATTCCTACCAACAAACCTGCACCCATACGCAACATTTGCTCACAAAACATCCACGAGGTATTGGTGAGGTATCGCCTAAATCCTTGGTGATTTATGGCGCTATGGATGATTTTTTTTAGGGGTGCTATCATTTATAGGATTAGAGTATCAATCTTTTTCAGGCGAATCATTCATGTCTTTAGCACTGCGATTGGTAAGGATCATAGCTGCAATAATTTAAAAGAACTGAGCTGACTAGCCCAATAGCACTTAGGCCCGCTAATGCCCGCTCCAGGGCGTGACCACATTACACCACGCACAACCAAACCATTTGCACAACGTGGTAAGTCCCTATTAAGCACAAAGTAAATAATATCACAGCACGCTGTTGCTTTTGACAATTATTAGCACGTCACAAGCGGATTGAACTGGCCGATTTCATCGCTGATTGATCCGCATCGAGATCCAACCTTTTACGCCTCCAATTTTTTTGTATCTACCGGTTAGCCCCACTCATGTTTCATAAGGGTCCCATCACCGCAACTAAACTCTTGACCGTGACCCGAGGTCTACCTGCCTGTCAGGTCCAGACAGAATCACGCCGCTCGCAGCTTCATTAAAACACAGGAAACTACAAAATTTGTTAGAATATTGACATGATGGCTATGCGATAGATTTAAAATGTTAAGTAAAAAGGTTGCGCCGGGTTGGTTTAGGGAGTGGTGGCTGATCATCGTCGGTCTTGCCTGCCTCTATTTACCCATGTACTACAAACTAGGCACCACCCTATGGATCACGGATGAGTACACCCAGGGTCCGATGGCGCTGGCCATTGTTTTATTCTTGTTATGGCAGAAGCGTGCATGCTTTGCGGCGGCGCCTAGCCAAGGGCCCGTGGCTGATAGCGGACTAGCTAGCTGCCCAGCAGGCGATCCCCCTCTAAGAAATTCCACGCGCTGGACATCCATCACCGGGGTAGCGTTGTTAACCATCGGGCTCACCTTTCATTTTTTTGGTTACCTTCTGGACAGCTTCACCTTGAGGATCGGCTCGCAGATTCCCGTGTTGACTGGGATTTTACTACTCACTCACGGGGTTAGCGTGGTGCGGGCGATTTGGTTTCCCCTTTTCTTTATTGTTTTTATGATCCCGCTACCGGGCGCCCTTGTGGATGCCCTTACCCTGCCAATGAAGTTGGCCGTGTCAAATGTGGTTGAACATATTTTATTTTATTTTAACTTCCCGATAGCCCGTGAGGGGGTGATGCTTAATGTTGGTCAGTACAGATTGATGGTCGCCGATGCCTGCGCTGGGCTTCACACATTGCTTTCACTTGAGGCGATGGGGCTACTCTACCTGCATCTCGTTAAGCATGACCTCTTACTTAGAAATATTACCCTGGCCGCGCTCATCATCCCCATCTCGTTCACCGCTAACGTCATCCGTGTGATCGTCCTGGTCCTAATCACCTACTATTATGGGGACTCGGCTGGGCAGGGCTTTGTCCATGGCTTCGCTGGCATACTGCTGTTTGTCGTCGCGCTATCACTCATCATCTTGATAGATGCCGTCCTGCATTCACTTGCACATAAACCACGATGAAGCTGCGACAGGACCCCCCACTATATGCGCTCACTTAGACAAAAAACTTTACTTATTGGGCTGTTGTTAATCGTGGTGGCCGCCTGTGAGCCCTTGTTAAAACCAACTAAGTTTCTCACCGAGCATGACCGAATTAATTTAGCCTACATGATTCCTGAACGTTTTGCGGCATGGCATCAAGATGACACCAGGGTTGGCATCGTGAATGCACAGAGCGACTCTGCGCTTAGTCGCATATATGATCAGAACCTTGTTCGCACTTATGTGAACGCAGACGGTCAGCGCATCATGCTCAACATCGCTTACGGCAGAGACCAAGGAGGTGATAGGCGACTCCACCCGCCTGAAATCTGCTACAGGTCTCAGGGCTTTATGCTTTCCGAGACCAGGACGGCCCAATTAAATTATGCGTATGGCGAGCTTCCCATCCGGCAATTTGTGGGAAACCTTGGCGGCGCACGGCGGGAGCCTGTGTCCTACTGGGTGAGCTATGGTGGTGTTGTGATGGCCGATGCTACTCAGGGCCGGCTGACGAGACTCCACTACGTATTTAGAGGAGTCATCCCGGATGGCATCCTGTTCAGGGTTTCAAGCATCAACGATCAAACAAATTCAGCGGCATTTGCTCTACATGGGCGATTTATCAGGGATTTAATTGGGTCGTTAAGTGACTCTGACAGAAATGCGCTTATCAAGAACTCCATTCAGTAGCGCCCCACTGCGACTAAACATCGCCCGTGGGGAGTGTATCTCTGAGACCTGGATTTTTAGTTGCCCTTGACTGCTATTTTGGTTAACGGTTGAGGGTTGGGGACAAGCTTAGGATATAAAACCAGACTCAGCTGACTGACTCATCCTCGATTGAAGACCGTTCACCTCTGCTCAAGCGACTAGGTTCAAGACAGGCGGCTCCGGTCACCTTTCACTTTCCTCTGCGTAGGTACCGGTAAAAAAGTTGCTTGCGCTCAAGGGATTTTGGGTCAACGTTTGCCGATGTGCTCTTGATAAAGGCCATGATTATCCCCAAAATAAATCCAAGCAGGGTAAAGATAATCAACATCAAGAGGCCTTTAGGCTTTGAGGGGTACTCTGGCGGCAGGGCTTTATCCACCACCTGAATCAGTGTTGCATCCTTTGATTCATCTATCCTTGCGTTATCTAACTGCTTAATCAAGAAATCATACTTAATCTCTTGCTCCCTCAGATCCCGCGTCGCACGCACATACTTCAGACTGGTTTCAGGCAGCTTACCAGTAGATACCTTTGAGTCCCCTAGTCCTGTATTCGTTTGCTCAAGCTTGCTTAACTGGACCCGGAGACCCGCAATGACCTCTAGCAGGCGTTGATAGCTTGGGTTCTTTTCGGTGACATATCCACGCATCGCAGACAGCTCCACTTCTTTGGAGGCTATCTCTGCTCGCATGCTGGCGACCGCCTGAAGGGCCATCGCACTCTGTCTGTCGAGCGCAATAATGCCTGTTTTTTCTTGCAAGCGCTTTAATTCTATTTCGGCTGCAGTGAGATTTTTTTGAGTCAACTTCACTTGACTCTCTAAAAATAAGCGGCGTCTAGAGGCGTTGGTCAGGGCAACATTTTGGTTGAGCTTAGCTAATTCCTCTATATATGAGTTAGCGATCGCAGCGGCAAGGCGGGGATTTGCATCGGAAAATTGTAGGGTGATGAAGCCCGCTTTATCCGCCTTAATCTTGGTTGCCTGCCAGAGTGAGGAACGTGTGCCAGCAAGGCTCTCCTCCTTGTAATAGGCTTGCAGGTTATATCGCTCAATGACCACATCAGCAAGGCTGCGGCTCGCGAGCATCCCCAACATCAGATTGGCACCACTTGCCATGGGGGCCATCCCACCCGCAAAAGAATTAAGTAGCGCACTCGAAGCTGATGACTCCTGCTGGGGGGGAAGCAGAACGGTTTGAGCGGTATATATTTTAGTGGCTAGTAAGACATAGGTTACAGCCAAGACTGCGCCGAGCAGAGTTAACCCGATGATGAGTCGATTGTACTTCGCCAGTACGAGCAATAAATCCATCAGGTTGATTTCACCCTCTTGATCATGCGGCTCAGATGCTGACAACGGTTGCTGTGTATGCTTATCCATTGCTAAACCCTAAAATATACCAAGGTTTCTCAACGCAGATATACCAACTGCGAACTGGTAAAACACTTGTGACCAGCTCGCCAGTTCCTTGGTGAGATTGTACCGCTCTAACTTTTCTGGAACGACGATCGTGTCACCGGCCATCACTTTTACTCCATTAAAGCTGCCGATTGCAAACGTAGAGATTTGCCGCTTACTCATCACCAAGCCACTAGCACGAACTAGATAAACTTCATCCGCATCCCCATCTCGGGTGGGGCCCCCAGATTTCTGAAGGTAGTCCTTAACGGTTCTCCCATCCTTATAAATAAAGGTATTTTGGTTGAACACGGTACCCATGACACTCACGATGGAGGCCCGAGTAGGTATAAAGAGCTTATCGCCATCCTCTAGAACGAGATCAGGGAGATCCTTAGCATCTGTTGCATCCTCTGGCAGTTCCAAGACAATTCGCCCAGTCGCCTTCACCTGCTTCATTTTCTTCACGAGGCCCTGTTGCATTTTAGCCTCTTCTAGAGCCTTAATTTGATCCGCAGCATTCATAGCCGTCGATGAACGGCGCGTGGCTGTTCGGCTGATCTCCGCCTCCAATTTCTCAGTCATTTGATCGAGGCGCTTTTGCTGCTCTTGTCGTGTAGATTCACGCGCAAATTCAGCGCCATTTAAAAAACCTTGCGGGGTTGGCTTACCCACCCGCTGAAAAAGCTGCTTGAGCGTCTCACCCGGAAGCGCTTGATAGATCCCCGGATTAGATACTTCACCTTGAATGGTCACAAAAACACTGCGCTTATTGAGTGGGGTTAGAATCTCATTTTTGGAGAACAGGGTGATGACGTCACCCGCCTGCAAGGCAGGATTTTGTTCATCGTCACGGAGCATTGCCTTACCCAAATTGAATGTAATCAGCTTGGTGGTCAAGTCATCCTTATTGAGGCGCTCTATAGAAGCGTAGTCCCAATTAATCTCCCCAATATTGTCTCGCAGCAAGGTTTTTTTCTCTTCACCATCTTGCTTGACTTGATTTTGGTTGGCCCAATAGCTGTCGGTTAACAAGGCAGCCTTATTAGGAATGATATCTGTGATGCGCAGACCCTCCCGCCAAGGATGTCGTCCCGCATACAAGCCAGCAATATGGCCTCGCAAGGTCACCGCATTTTCAAACTCAGGTGATATTGAACGCACTGTAACTAAATCACCATCATGAATGGGCTCTGCTAAGCCTTGACTGTCTAATTGGAATGCATCCATGGCGCGTATGCCACCGTCACGGATACGCTCAAGCGTGACTTTTTTTCCAGCTGCGACATTCGTTAAGCCACCAGATAGCGAAAGTAAGTCCGATAGTGATTCATCTCCCCTCAATTCATAAATAGCTGGGGTATTCACGCTGCCGGCAACGGCTGCCATCGGACCGACGTTTGGAATATAAATCACATCGCCTGAAACCAGTTGCACATCTTTAGATTTGTCGCCTTTAAGCAATAGGTCGTAAATATCAAAATCAGTGATCACTTTGCCAGAACGTTTCAATTGAATGTGGCGCATAGACCCCTTGACAGATGGGCCGCCTGAGGCAAATAACGCGTTAACTAAGGTGCTTAAAGAGCTTACGGTATAGTTACCAGGGAGCATGGCTTGCCCAACTACAAACACCTGAATAGATCGCAACTTACCTAATGAAACGTCTACCTCAAAGTTACGAAACATTTGACCAAGAGCCGCCTTAATATGCGCTTGTAGGTTTTGATAACGCAAGCCCACCACACTTACCTGACCAACTTTAGGAATGCTGATCATGCCATTTCTGTCTACCACCAAATTTTGGCTTATCTCCACCTGTCCCCAAACGCGAAGATTTATCTCATCACCAGGTCCTATTGTGTAGTCTGGCGTAACAGGAATATTGTTAACCGGGGCAAATGTTTTCGCCTCTTTACTAAATAAATCGAAGCCGAACATTGGCAACGTTTCACCGACAGATTGCGCAACAAATGCTTGAAATTCACTCTTTAACTTAGATCCATCACGACCAACGACCCTCTCTTCAATGGCGGTTTCGCTTTTAGCCTCTCGATAACGATCCAGCAGATTTTCCTCCACTGAAGAACCGTATGGCTGCACAATTTTTTTAGCCTCGGAGGGCAGATCTGGTTCGTTTCCTGGACGCTCACTCCCGAGAAATGGCGACATAGACAACCTTGGGTCGGCTACAAAATTATCAGCGGCAAATGCATTAAATGCATTCAAGGCTAAAAGCATGAAAAGAAGTGAATAGAAGTTTTTTTTGTTAAAAATCATTTAAGAAACCATTATTTAATACATAAAAAGACTGAAAACTTGGACTTAATTTCATGAAAAATTCTAACATAATAATTCACCAACTATACCATGAATGCTTGCCATATTAATATCGAATCCCTTGCTATGCGGTATCCCAGAAAAGTGCGGATGAGTCTTAGCACCCCTAGTAGCATTACTTTTTTATAAACCCTTGCCTAAGCGATCCTTAGTTGAAAGGACGGGATCTTCATCAATCGGCCAATGGATATTAAGCGTTGGGTCATCCCAGCGGATGCAATGCTCATACGTCGGGGCATAATAGTCCGTGGTCTTGTACAAAAATTCAGCGGTGTCTGAGAGCACCAAGAATCCATGGGCTAGCCCTTCTGGAATCCAGAGCTGTTTTTTATTGTCCGCCGATAAGATCTCCCCAACCCAGCAACCGTGAGTTAGAGAATCCTGCCGCATGTCCACCGCCACATCAAACACCTCACCTTGCGTGACACGCACTAGCTTGCCTTGTGGATTCGGATCCTGAAAATGTAATCCACGGAGAACGCCCCTAGCAGATTTTGAGTGGTTATCCTGAACAAACGTAACCTCGCGGCCAATTGCCGCTTCAAACTTCGCGTGATTAAAGCTCTCAAAGAAGAAGCCACGATCGTCGCCAAAGACTTGGGGCTCTATAAGATAAACATCTGGAATAGCGAGTGGTGTTGTCTTCATTAAATCTTCCCAATAAAAATTTTTAAGGACACTGCATCTAGCGATCCTCCAAAAAATTTACCCTAATCTAACTTGACCAAGGCAGGTTACAAGTAGATTAATGGTGACCTTATTTGTAACTATTTAAAATATTTTTTCTTTTAATATATTTTGTAAATACTTTCCGTAGCCATTCTTCGCAAGTGGTTGGGCCAATTTTTGCAATTGCTGGGCGTTAATCCATTGCTGGCGGTAGGCTATCTCTTCAGGGCAAGCGACCTTCAGGCCCTGACGGTTTTCAATAGTAGCAATAAACTGCCCTGCTTCTAACAATGACTCGTGCGTGCCAGTGTCAAGCCAAGCGTAACCACGCCCCATGATCTCAACATCGAGCTTACCTTGCTCTAGATACACACGATTTAGGTCTGTAATCTCCAGCTCCCCACGTGAGGACGGCTTAAGGCCTTTAGCAATTTCAACCACATTTTGGTCATAAAAATAGAGGCCGGTCACCGCATAGCTCGACTTTGGCTGGGCAGGCTTTTCTTCAATGCTGATGGCCTTGTTGTTGCGGTCAAACTCAACCACCCCATATCGTTCTGGGTCATGCACGTGGTAGGCAAACACCGAGGCGCCCTCTTCTTTGGCTCTGGCATTCACAAGCAGGTGATGGAAATCGTGTCCGTAGAAAATATTGTCACCCAGCACTAATGCGGATAGGTCGTTGCCAATAAACTGCTCACCAATCACAAACGCTTGTGCTAAGCCGTCTGGGCTGGGCTGAATCTCATAGCTGATGTTTAGACCCCATTGACTGCCATCTCCTAATAATTGCTCAAACCTCGGCGTGTCTTGCGGAGTTGAGATGACTAAGATGTCTCTTATCCCCGCGAGCATTAGGGTGGTCAGCGGGTAGTAGATCATCGGCTTATCAAACACCGGCAGCAGCTGTTTAGACACAGCCAAAGTTGCTGGGTAAAGTCTTGTACCAGACCCGCCAGCAAGGATAATGCCTTTACGATTTTTTTTCATATTCATTTTATTTGCCCTATTAGGCTAGGCCAATCCAGAGGGCCAAAGCACGATTAACCCTGACCATCATTGCATCATCCACGCGGCCGATTAATTGACCGACTCTCTCCCTGCGAACCGTCATCAACTTGTCCACCAGGATCTGACTCGTCCGGGTCAAGCCGTTATCTTTGTCCGGTTCGATACCTAATCTAAATAGTGGCGCGTCAATTAACTCACTTGAGATCAACATCACAGTGAAGGTTGCGTGTGCCACATTAAACATATCCGACTGAATGAGGAGCGCCGGCCTAGGTTTTCCAAAATCCCCCTGAACCACAATCGATACGATGTTGCCACGCCTGAGCACTAGACGATGTCTGCCAACGCGTCATCTAGGAAGCCCATCAGCGATTGATCCTTAACGTCAGCCGCTGCTGCAACTAATGACTGGCGCTTACTTTCGTCCGCAAAGGAAGCCAATCGCGTATCGGGCACCCAAATTTGTATGGGCCGCATCCCCATCGAACGCAATGAGGTCCTGTGCTTCTGAACACGGACGGTTGTATTTTCTCTCATGATGTTTATCCATAAAAAATGTTACATGAAACATCTTAACATAAGGCCGCTTGTTACATGCAACATATTTTAACGCGCTCATATTAAGCGTTTTACTTGGGCAACTTTTGCTTGATCAGCCCCAGAATAACCTTCTCAACCTCATCCTGCCAACTGGGCAGGCTAATGGAGAACACCTGACTCACCTTCGTGGTATCTAGCCTTGAATTTGCTGGTCTTGGCGCTGGCAAAGGATAATCTGACGTCTTAATTGCCTCAATCGCATCCGCGGATACTTTAGTTTCTATGCCCATTGCATTTGCCCTTGCCACCACCAACTGAGCATAACCATGCCAACTAGTATATCCCTTAGAAACCAAATGATAAGTGCCATACTTGTCTGCGGAATCTGACGCAAAAAGCTGTTTTACAATTCCAGCGGTAACATCCGCCAACAAAGCCGAAGAGGTGGGAGACCCTACCTGATCTGAAACAATGCTGAGTTGATCTCGCTCTTGGGCAAGCTTAAGTATGGTCTTTAAGAAATTTCCACCATGACTCCCAAATACCCAACTAGTCCGCAAGATAATATGTTTAGGCGCATGATTACGCACCGCCGCCTCCCCTAAGGCTTTGGTCTTACCATACACAGACTGAGGATTTACTTCATTGGTCTCTAAATAGGCACCCTCTTTTAAGCCATCGAATACATAGTCAGTTGAGTAATGGATGATTGGTATATTATGCCTAGCGGCATATTGAGCCATCACTTCGGGGGCTTTTGCATTAATAGAGTGTGCCAGCGCCGGCTCTGTTTCAGCTTTATCTACGGCGGTATAGGCAGCAGGATTGACTATCAATGCTGGCTGGACTTTGTCTAGAAGCCTCTCTATCGCTAAGGTATCCTGCAGGTCGCATTCATCTATGTCGATGCCAACCACAGTCCCAAGCGGGGCCAAACTTCGCATAAGCTCAAAGCCAACCTGTCCGTTTTTGCCTGTCACTAAAATCTTCATAAAAAGCCTTAGCTATATTGCTTGTTGAGCCACAGACGATATTCGCCGCTCACCACGTTATTAACCCATGGTTGATTTTCCAGGTACCAGATCACCGTCTTGCGAATTCCTGTCTCGAAGGTCTCTTGAGGCTTCCAACCTAACTCACGCTCGATCTTTGTTGCATCAATCGCATATCTTCTATCATGCCCTGGCCTGTCCTTCACAAAACTAATCTGCAACTTATAACTTAACCCATCTGCACGAGGCTTTAGGTCATCCAATATCTCGCAGAGCGTATTGACCACTTCCAGGTTAGCCTTCTCGTTCCAGCCACCGACATTGTAGGTCTCACCGAGTTTGCCACCCTCAAGCACGCGACGAATCGCGCTGCAGTGGTCTTTCACAAAGAGCCAGTCTCGAATCTGCTGCCCGTCTCCGTAAATAGGCAGTGGTTTGCCATTCATCGCATTGAGCAAACATAGCGGTATGAGCTTTTCAGGAAAATGATAAGGGCCATAATTGTTAGAACAATTGGTCGTGAGGACAGGCAAACCATACGTATGATGGTACGCACGAACCAAATGATCTGAGGCTGCCTTAGAGGCTGAATATGGGCTGTTGGGCGCATAAGGCGTTGTTTCAGTAAACGCCGGATCATCCAATCCCAGCGTGCCATAAACCTCATCAGTTGAAACATGTAGAAATCGAAAGTCTGCTTTAAGCTTTTCTTCTAAAGCATTCCAATAAGCACGAACAGATTCGAGCAAGTGGAACGTGCCCACCACATTGGTCTGGATAAAGTCTTCGGGACCATGGATAGAGCGGTCCACATGACTTTCGGCTGCAAAGTTAATCACCGCACGAGGTTTGTATTGCTGAAGCAGTTCAGATACGAGCTTGGCATCGCCAATATCGCCCTTCACAAAGATATGCCTTGGGTCACCGGAGAGGGATGATAAATTTTCTAGATTGCCCGCATAGGTCAGCAGATCTAGATTAACCACAGGCTCATCGGAAGTAGCTAACCAATTTAAAACAAAATTAGAGCCAATAAAGCCCGCACCACCCGTCACTAAAATCATTTTTTAATCTCGATTATTTTTAAACACGATTTTATCATTTATTACAGCCGATCGTGGTCCCCAATGTCAATCAAGATGACATCCCGCTCCTGAGTCAACAACGCTATTGTGGCGCGATAGGAAAGGTTAATGGAGATTGCATGCAGACCTTGCAATATTCAAGACGGTGAAATGCTTTTACTGGTCATCGAGATAGGCAACCGCAAGGAAATTTATCGTTAACAACGAGACACTATCACTCGATTTCATTGTAAGTTAAAGAGTATATTTAAATAAGCTGAGGGCAAAAATGGAAGTGTTATTAAGTTTAATCACCGCGTCGCTCGCCGAACTTCGTGAGCCCAGCAAGTTGATCGCAAAAGCGGGTAACCAACCTGTCGCCATCCTTCATCGCAATCAGGCGATTGGTTACTTTGTGCCCAAGAGCGCAGTCTGTGAAACAGCGCTCAACTAGATGGCTTCATCAAGGTTGAAATTGGCAAAATAGATCATGTCCTTGAACACCTTAAAGCCAAAGAATAAATAACGACATCCTCATTTCACAATAAAAACGATATAATTCACTATCAATACTTTAGTTGGATGACCAAGATGACCCCTAACCACTTCACCAAACTCACACAGCGCGGCTTAAGCATTGTTGGCCAAGTTGTATTAATTATCATCGCCATCGCAACGATCTTAGCTGTGTTTCAGGAAATCACTCACATCTGGGAGGCTAAAGCCCTAACTGTTGCCGACTTGCTATTGATGTTCCTTTACTTAGAAGTGATGTCGATGCTTGGCCACTATCTTGGTTCAGGCAACTTACCTGTCCGCTACCCGCTCTATATTGGGATTATCGCGTTAGCACGTTTCTTGGTGCTTGATGTTAAAGAGCTAGATGCATTCCGTATTTGGGCGCTATCAGGTTCAATCTTGTTGATTGCCTTGGCGATTTTGATTGTGCGTTACGGTCATGTGAAATTCCCTTATACCGACAAATCAGATTAAGGTAGTTGCACAAATACAAAGGCGACCCAGGGTCGCCTTTGTTATTTTTAAAAGTTACTGATGCCAGTAAACTTCTTAATATCCCTGAGTTGCCGCTTGGTTGGTCGCCCCGCCCCTCTCTCGCGTTTGGCATGATCAGCCTCTTTCGTAACAGACGCATTATCTCTTTTAGCAAGACTTTCAGGCGTTTCGTCATAAAGCAGTGCAGCCTCTGGCGCGCCTCTTCTAGTCACTGAAAGCGCCTTCACCACGACTTCCATATCGAGCTCTTTACGGCGAATATGAATGACCTGCCCAATACGCACTTCCTTCGCAGGCTTAACGCGATCACCATCCACATGGATTTTACCGCCATCAATCGCATCGGTTGCTAAGCTACGTGTTTTATAAAAGCGTGCAGCCCACAGCCATTTATCTAATCGGCACTTACCATCTAAATGATCATCTGAAACCATCACTTACTTAACGAGGATGATTCAACTGAATCGCACGGTTATGTTGCAATGCCATGCGGAAAGTTTCCAAGTGATGCTGAGCGCGACCAAGAACCGAGTCGTCTGCATAGCGCGCATCAGACAAAACGCCTGCAGGAACATCGGTCAGGAGCTCAATTGCCTCAAGCACATTACTCACAGGGAAGATATGGAATTGTCCGGCATTCACCGCTTCAATGACTTCATCATCAAGCAACAAGTGCGCAAGGTTGCGACTTGGAATCAACACCCCTTGCTTACCATCTAGCCCCATGGCTTTACAAATTCTAAAGTAGCCTTCAATCTTCTCATTGAGTCCGCCAATTGCCATTACCTCGCCGTGTTGATTCATCGCGCCTGTTACTGCGAGACCCTGATTAATTGGCACGCCAGATAACGCTGAAAGTAAGGCGTAGAGCTCAGCACATGAAGCGGAGTCTCCCTCAACACCGTAATACTCTTGCTCAAAAACTAAAGATGCAGTGAGCGATAATGGCGTAAGACTACTAAAGCTTGCCGAGAGCCAACTACGCAATATCATCAAGCCCTTGTCATGATTAGGCCCTGTCATTGCCACTTCACGGTCTATATTAATGACCCCTTCAGCGCCCGCATAACATCTCGCAGAAATTCGTACCGGCGAACCAAAACTCATATCACCTAAATCAATATGTGTGAGACCATTGATTTGACCGACCAGTGAGCCCGTTACATTAATCATAACTTCGCCATCAATAATAGAGTCGCGCAATTGTCGCTCAGGGCTGTTTTGGCGTTTTTTGCGAGCATCTAAGGCCGATTGCACATCATCTGCTCCCACAAATTCAGCACTGGCAATATTCGCCATCACCGCGCTTTCCAATACCAATCTTTCTAGCAATGAAAAACGCGTGCCAATCCGAGTTTGATCATCAATGGTGCGTTGCATAAAGCGAATCAGCTTCACAACAGCATCGGCAGCAAAAGGTTTTAATGCATGTTGATGGCAAAATTTTGCAATCAAGCCAGCAAGCGCAGCATATGCCGTTTTATTAGCAGGCATGCTTTCAACAAAATCAACTTTTATTTGAAAGTAACGCGCAAATTCTGGCAGCTCATCTTGCAGGGCGTAATACTCTTCCCGCGTGGCAATCAGTATCAACTTCACATTAGCCGCCAATGCCTCTGGCGCAAAATGAATCCCTGCGTTCTGTCCTGTTGTTCCGCTAGCTTCTTCAATTTGTATCGTACCGTTACGTAAGAAGCGATGTAGCTTCTCTAAAATTTGAACGCCTGATTGCTGATCCGCATTGATATCGCGCAAATAGAACATCAAGGCGCCGCCATGTGCTTTAAGCAAGTTACCCGCACGCAATCTCATAAAATCAGCCGTGTTACTTGAGCTATCAGCGCCTTCCAAGCCACCAAATAGAGAGCTAAATGTTGGATCTTCATCAAAGATAACAGGCGAGCCTAAATGTGCATCATTGAGATAAGCAGTGTTATCCACCATCACATTGACACGAAATCGACCTAAGAAGCCTTCAAGCAAGCCTTCATTGTCATTTCCTGGGCTTTGATTAAAGATTTCAATGTTTTCACAAACATCACGCATCAATGCAGCTAAATAAAGGTCGAATTTAAGCAACTCAGCCATCGCAAAAGGACTGGCATCGCCTTTCACAATCACAATCAAACGTGCAAACTGTTCAGTAAAAAAAGTCTCTAGCGTGCGCTTTAATTCTTGAGCGAGCTTTTCAACACTTTGCTCAGTTGCATCAGCTTTGGATGCCACTTCTTTTTTAGGTATTTTTTCGGACTGGGCATCCTCTTTAACTGCAGCCTGAGAAATTAATGCAGGAATCACTTTAATCATTTGACGGATAAATACATCCATCTCAACGCGAAGTCGCGCCCCATGTCCGGCATTAAGATAGAGCTGCAATGGCTTTTCAGGGGTGTCAAAGTGATAAAGCAAGACCAGATCATTTGGCTTGGCACGTTTGCTTGAAGCGCTTTGAATGGCTTTTAATGTCAATGATTTTCGGCCACTACCAGACTCGCCAAGCACGATCATATTAAAACCAGGCTCAAAGAGACTTAAACCAAAGTGAGCCGCTTGCTCCGCATCTTCTTGTCCGATCCATGTCGGAAAACTTTGCAAATGCAAAGTGGAGGTATTTACAAAGCCCAAATCAGTGGCTTTTAATGGGAGGTTTAACTGGTCTGCGATTAATGAGTGTGCCATCTTTATTTTCTAATTGTTAATTTTGTTTATTGCTGCCAACGGCTTTTAGCTTGATCATCTGAGGCTTTGGCTTCTACCCAGCGCTCACCAGAGGGCGTTTGTTCTTTTTTCCAAAACGGGGCTTCTGTTTTTAAGTAGTCCATCATAAATTCACATGCTAAAAAAGCATCTTTGCGATGCACTGACGCAACCAGCACCAGTACGATTTGATCCAAAGGCTTTAACACGCCCACGCGGTGAACAATTAACGCATCTGCAACCTGCCATCTAGCTTGTGCTTGCTCGATAATGCCAGCCAGTGATTTTTCAGTCATTCCTGGATAATGTTCTAACGTCATTGTCGCGACATTGTCGCCATCATTCAAATCTCGAACTTGTCCGATAAAAGAAACAACCGCGCCAATATTGGGATTGCTTAGACGCATGGCGTTAAGTTCAGCACCCACATCGAAATCATTAGTTTGCACGCGTACGGTCATCGTATTAAATTAGCCCCCCGTCACTGGCGGGAAGAAGGCTACTTCATCGCCATTTTTAACAAAAGCTTCATTATCAACAAGCGTATGGTTAATGGCTGCGCGTATCGTTTGCTTGCCGTTAAATAAATTCGCCCAAGCCTCACCACGCTTAGCCAAGAGCGCTTTCAATTGAGCGATTGTGTTAATGCCCTCAGGCAATTCCATCTCTTCAGTCGAGTAATTGAGCGACTCTTTTAATCTTGCAAAGTAAAGCACCGTAATCAATTAATCCGCCCCTAACACATCAGCATCGGTGATTGCGCCACGATTTCCGCTTAAAGCCTGCCCCATCAACTGCATTAACTTTTGTTTATGCGCGGGGGTGCTCATCAAATGCGAACTAAAAGTAATGCCAAATTTTGCCGCGTATTGCTGGATTAGCATAATCAAAACCGTCTCACTTGGTCCATCATCCTGCATGTTTTCTTCACTCATCAGCATTCTTTATACCTATTTCTTTTAAGCGCAATGTCTTAATCTTCCAAATCACCGCTTAATGTTTCAGCATCCACCATCTCATCAATCGGCAATGCCAATGAAGCCGCATCGCCAGCGAGCTCTACGCGCTCAATTTGCGAAAAGCGACGAGAGATTTTTTGGCTGGTTGTTTGCACCTCTTGCGCATCTTCATGTGCCAAGCGAATATGGTCTGCGAGCTTCTTCATGCGCGTATCAAAGCGGCCAAATTCTTTACCTAACTTGCCAAGCTCTTCTTTGATGATATGCACTTGCTTACGAGTTTCAACATCTTTTAATACTGCGCGCGCCGTATTAAGCACAGCCATCAACGTCGTTGGAGAAACCACCCACACGTTTTTCGCCATCGCGTAATCCACAATGTCACGGTGGTTGGCGTGTATCTCTGCAAAGACTGCCTCTGCAGGAATAAACATGACCGCACCATCCGAAGTGACATCTGCAATAATGTATTTACTCGCAATATCATCCACGTGCTTTTTAACATCCGCTTTAAACTGCCGCTGTGCGATTACTTTTTCAGCATCCGTCACACCGTTTTCGTACATGCGGTGATAATTTTCAAGCGGGAATTTTGAGTCAACAGCGACCAAGCCCGTTGGCTCAGGCAAGAACAAAGCACAATCCACACGCGTGCCATTAGGCAAAGAGTACTGCATCTCATAAGTGCCATTAGGCATCACGTTACGCACCAAGCCCTCAAGCTGAACTTCGCCAAACGCACCACGCGAACGCTTATCGCCCAGCAATGCTTGCAAGCTCACTACGTTAGTCGTTAAACCATCAATCTTTTCTTGTGCTTTATCGATGGTCGCCAAACGCTCCATCACACGCACAAAGGTATCATTTGTTTTCTTAAAGCCCTCATCTAGGCGCTCGGTCACTTTACCGCTGATTTCTTCGAGACGCGCATCAACGACCTTGCTCAAGCCTTCAATGCTCCCGGTCAGCTGCAAAGTAGCATTGCGCATCGTGGCCTGAATCAGCGCTTGCTCAGCCTTGCCTTGTTCAGCTAATGTGGTGTGGAGTTTTTCAATGACGTTTTCACGGGTTTGGGCAAGGCTTGCCGTTTGCGCCACTTGCAAAGCCTGCATGGCTTCGCGGGTTTGCGCTAACTCTTGCGCCACAGCCGCACGAAGTCGCTCACTAGACTCTTGAGATGAAGCATTCAGCCTATCGCCTAGTTTATTTAGGCCATCATTTAAATCCAGCAGCATCGCCCTATGCTTTTCTTCGAGCTGAGCGAGCAAAGCACTTTCTGCCTGAGGTTTGTTTGAAGATTGTCGCAGCAACACAACTAACAATAGCAGTGCAAGAGTAGAAATGATAAGTGTTAAGGTTTCTAGCATTGTGCAATTATACCCCAAGCAATCTTGTCTCACTTGATGCATCAATACACGCTGAAATATTGTAAAATCTCAACTATAAGACACACTATTAATAAAACATTTAGAGGATAATTTCGTGAATATACAAAGCCACATCGTTGATTTACCCACCCCAACAGGCGTTATGCGCACTTATGTGCACCGCCCCGCCGGTGAAGGTGCTTACCCAGCGATTTTATTTTATTCAGAAATTTTCCAACAAACCGGCCCAATCGAACGTGCGGCAAGATTCATGGCTGGTCACGGCTACGCAGTGCTTGTCCCTGAAGTATTCCACGAACTTAACCCGATTGGCACAGTACTTGGCTATGACGATGCAGGCCGCGACAAAGGCAATGCAGACAAAGCCGCAAAAGACGTACAAGGCTACGACACAGACAACCAAGCGATGATTGAATTTGTGAAAAAGCAAGCTTGGTGCACAGGTGATATTGGGGCGATGGGTTTTTGTATTGGCGGTCACTTGGCATTTCGTGCAGCCTTACAACCAGAAGTAAAATCCACCGCATGCTTCTATGCGACCGACTTACACACGCAAGTGATTCCAAACAAGCCAGGTCAACACAGTATGGAACAGTTGGATAAAATTAAAGGTGAGTTGCTCATGATTTGGGGCAAACAAGACCCGCACATCCCAGCAGCTGGTCGCGCAAAAGTTTACAGCGAACTTAGCGCAACAGACCTTAAATTTACGTGGCACGAATTTAACGGGCAACACGCTTTTATGCGGGATGAGGGTGAACGCTATGACGCGCAATTAGCTTCCATGGGTTACCAATTAGCCTTGCAAATGTTCGGCAGAACGCTGCGTTAATTAAGTAAATTAGCAAGCAATAATATAAGGCGCCGAGGCGCCTTATATTATTAGACTCTTTTTTGATTATAAAGCTAACAAAGCTAAGTCTGCTTTTAAGTCTTCCACATGCTCTAAGCCTACCGCGATCCGCACTAAACCATCCGTAATACCAGCTGCAGCTCTAGCCTCCGCCGTCACACGGCTGTGCGTAGTCGTCGCAGGATGGGTAATGGTGCTTTTTGCATCGCCCAAGTTAGCAGTAATTGAAATGAGTTTGGTTGCATCAATCAAAGCCCAAGCAGCATCTTGTGCGGTCTGACCTGCTTTTGGCTTCACTTCAAAGCTCACAATACCGCCTCCACTAGTTTGTTGCTTCATCGCTAGCGTATGTTGTGGATGAGATTTAAGCCCCGGATAAAAAACACTGGCCACTTGAGGTTGTGCTTCTAGCCATGTTGCTAAAGCCAGCGCATTTTTTGCGTGCGCTTCCATGCGAACAAATAAGGTCTCAAGTCCTTTTAAGAACACCCAAGCATTGAATGCACTCATGGTGACGCCTGCTGTCCGCAAAAAGCCATACACTGGCTCCATGTGCACTTTTGAACCCAGCACAGCACCACCCAAGCACCTGCCCTGCCCGTCAATAAATTTAGTGGCTGAGTGAATAATAATATCCGCGCCCAATTGCAATGGTAATTGAATTGCCGGCGTACAAAAGCAATTATCAACAACCAACAAGGCATTTGCATCATGCGCAATCTTCGCCAAAGCTGAAATATCGCACACCTCAGTCAATGGATTTGATGGTGTTTCTACGAAGAATAATTTAGTTTTAGACGACGTCGCACCTTGCCATTCTTTAAGGTCGGTGAGCGATACAAAAGTCACTTCTAAGCCCCAACGCTTAAGAATATTGCTAAAAAGCTGCACACTGGTACCAAAGATACTGCGTGAAGCGACAATATGGTCGCCAGCGCTGCACAAGCCCATCACGCAAGCTAAAATAGCTGACATACCACTGGATGTGGCTACGCACTGCTCAGCGCCTTCCAAAGCGGCGAGCTTGTCTTGAAACATGCTGACAGTTGGATTAGTAAAGCGCGAGTAAATATTACCCGGCTCCGTGCCCCCAAAACGCGCGGCAGCTTGGGCTGCGCTTTTAAAGCGAAAGCTTGAATTTAAAAACAAGGCTTCTGAGTTTTCGCCGAATTCTGTCATTTGATTGCCCGCACGCACGCCAAGCGTTTCAGGATGCCACGCGCGCTCATCAAAACCATTCAAATCTATATTTGTTGCCATTTGATTACCTCTAGTTGTCTCACTTGAGACATAAAAAAACCCGTTTTGCGATTAGGCTAAAACGGGCTTGCTGATACTAGCACTCGCTTTAGCTGAATTTATTTAGCGCCCGCAAGCTGAGCTATGCTTTTAAGCAACTCAAATCAGCGCATTTGCATACTATCCTTCAAGCTTAACATCGTCAAGCAAGCGGGATTAATCATCGGCTAAATAGCCTCTTCCTCGCTCTCTTTGGTGTTGACCAGGTTTAAGTCCATTTGCGTGATTGAATTGACAGGCTTTTTAACCTTTTCACCATCACCACGTGCATTCTCAATCGCCGTCAAATAGGCCTCGTTAATATCGCCAGTCACATATTTACCATCAAAACATGAGCAGTCAAACACTTTGATTTTTGGATTACTTAATTGCACTGCAGACACTAAAGCATCAAGATCCTGATAAATCAGGGCATCCGCGCCAATTTCTTTACAGATTTGCGCATCAGTACGGTCAGTTGCTAACAATTCATTACGTGTTGGCATGTCAATACCATACACATTTGGAAATCTGACAGGCGGTGCTGCTGAAGCAAAATAAACTTTGTTAGCCCCTGCATCACGTGCCATTTGCACGATTTGTTGCGAGGTTGTTCCGCGCACGATTGAGTCATCAACGAGCAATACGTTTTTACCCTTAAACTCCATACCGATTGGATTAAGTTTTTGGTGTACCGATTTTTTACGTAAGGCTTGGCCAGGCATAATAAAAGTTCGGCCAATGTAGCGATTCTTAATAAAGCCTTCTCGGTAGGTCAGATTTAGTGCGTTCGCTAATTGCAAGGCGCTTGGACGACTCGTATCGGGGATAGGAATCACCACATCAATTTTTAAATCTTTCCATTCACGTTTAATTTTTTCTGCAAGGCTCTCGCCCATGTGTAAACGTGTTTGATATACAGATACACCATCAATCAATGAGTCAGGGCGTGCTAAATACACATATTCAAAAATACAAGGGGTGAGCGCTGCATTTTCAGCACATTGACGCGAAAAGAAGTTGCCGTCCATGTCAATAAATACAGCCTCACCTGGCTCAACATCACGGACTAATTTAAAACCAAGCACATCAAGCGCAACGCTTTCAGAGGCCACAATATATTCAACACCTTTTTCAGTTTCTAACTTGCCTATGACAAGTGGACGAATGCCATTAGGATCACGAAAGGCAAGCAAGCCAAAATTAGCCACCATCGCAACAACTGCATAAGCGCCTTTAACTCGCTTGTGTACCCCAGCAACGGCATCAAAAATCATGTCTGAGTTAAGCACTGCGCTATGCGCGGTTTGCTCAATTTCGTGCGCTAATACATTCAACAACACTTCAGAGTCTGAATTAGTATTAATGTGACGTAAATCCTGACGGAACATTTCTTGTTTTAATTGTGGTGAGTTGGTCAAATTGCCGTTATGTCCAAGCACAATCCCGAATGGAGAGTTAACATAAAAAGGCTGCGCTTCAGCGGATGATGATGAGCCCGCAGTTGGATAACGCACATGAGCGATACCGGCATTACCTTGAAGACTGCGCATATGACGTGTTTGAAATACATCTTGTACAAGGCCGTTATTTTTGTGCATGTAAAAGGTATTGCGATCGCAGGTCACAATCCCTGCCGCATCTTGACCACGATGCTGTAACACCAACAAACCATCATAGAGCAACTGGTTCACAGGATTTTTACCGACAATACCGATAATTCCACACATGGTTTATTTTGCCTTTGTCACTAATATTTTGAGGGTATTACTAAAATCTTTACTCAGCGCTCATTCTACAATGCGCAGGGCTGATGTTAACGACTATATTAATTATTCGTACTTTACGCGGTCTGAAATGGCCTTTGGCATCCACGGCATCGCACTAAAAACCATTGCTTCTAATGGCGCGCTAAACATCGCATTGCGCCATGCACTCTCTTTAGGAAATTCAGTTAAACCGCCTAAAAATACCAGCACACCGACAATAACGAGGCCTCGGATAGTCCCAAATATTGCCCCCAAACCACGATCAACAAACGTGAGTCCTACTTTTTCGAAGATTTGCGATAACGCAATCGCGAGCAAGCTACTGACTAGCAATGTCGCCAAAAATAAAATGATGAAAGCTGCAAGATATTGCAAGGTTTCAGTGGGAATCGCTTTAGGCAATAAGGGGGAAAGCTCTAGGGTATAAGTCTTGGCTACAAAAAATGCTGCAATCCAACCGATCAATGCAAGCACCTCTCGCACCAAGCCACGCATAACACTAAAGAAAATAGATAAACCGATGATCGCAAGGACGACGTAATCAAAAATGGTCATTAATTACCTACCACGGCGTCAGACAATCCAAGCGCTTTTACTTTTACCAGCGCCGCTTCTGCATCACTTTTAGATGAGAACATGCCAACTCTTAAACGCGTTTTTGTACCTTTAGGTGTTTCAATTAACTCCGTAGTGGAATTCAAAGCGCTTTCATTTAATTTGGACTGCAATTGTTTAACCTTCTCTAGATTTGAGAATACGCCAATTTGCACATAAAAGTTACCCGTCGCTAAAGGCTTATCCACTTTAGTTGGCTCCTGCTCTTTGGGCGCTGACTTTGTTTCTTTCACCGGTGGAAGCTCTGCGGGCTTAACAACAACCTGTGCAACTGGCGCAGATGGCTCAGATGGTTTAATCTCAGGCGTTTTACCTTCAGCAAGGGGTGGCATGGCTGATGATGGCACGTTCATTGCTGAGGTTTCTGCTGGATCTGGCTGAGCAGTGTCCGCCAAGTTACCTAAAGCCTCGTCAGTTTTTGGATCCAATTGACTAGCTTGACTAGGAATGGAGATCACCACTTCATCTTTAGGGGTTTGTGCAACTCTGTCCTGAAGCAACATCGGCAGCAAAACAATCATCAGCAACACAAGCGCAATAGCCCCAACCAATCGTCTTCTGGCTCGTTTTTTAAACTGAATCTCTTGCTCACTTTGAGATTGCAAGTTATCTTGCGCCATTTTTGTTCATCCTATTTTTAAATGTTGCTGTTTGTAAAACACGCATCACTTCTGCTACCGTAAAAAATGATCCTAGTATGATAATTCTATCATTTTCATTCGCATCTATACAGGCTTGTGCAAAGGCTTCCGCCACGCCTATAAATCGCTTAATGGAAGCGCTAGGTAACTCAGTAAGAACGCGCTGTTTAATCTGAGCGCCATCTGCAGCTCTAATATGTGAGATGCCAGACACATACCAATCATCTATCTCTCCAGCGACGGCTTGAACAACCCCAGCAATGTCTTTGTCCGCAAGCATTGCAAACACTGCAATTGTTTTACCGGATGTACTGGTTTTCTTAAGATTAGAAGCCAGTGATTTGGCAGCATGTGGATTATGTGCCACATCTAAAATGACATCAGGCTTAAATGACAAGTATTGATAACGCCCATGCAAGCGCACTGTTAGAAATCCTGTTTCAATCGCCTCTTGGTTAACAGGCAAAAATCTTTGCAAAGACTGAATAGCGGTGATCACACAAGATGCGTTATACAGCTGAAAATCTCCAATCAACGCTGGTAACGGCATTTTATCTAAGAAAAAGACATCACTCTGATAGCGCCAATCATTTTCATGCGATTTAAAACTAAAATCACGACCAATTAATTTGAGCGATGCGCCCACTTTTTGCGCATAATCAATTAAAGATTGCGGCGGATTTAACTCGCCGCAAATGGCGGGGACATTTTCTCTAAAAATCCCTGCCTTTTCAGCACCAATGAGCTCGCGCGTATCCCCTAAGAATTCCATGTGATCTAAGTCAACGCTTGTCACAATTGCGCAATTGGGCTCAAACACGTTGACTGCATCTAACCGACCGCCCAAACCTACCTCAAGAATTGCAACATCGACTTGAGAAGAAGAAAAGTGCCACATAGCAGCCAAAGTGCCATATTCAAAATAGGTTAAGGGTATCTCTCGCCGTGCAACTTCAACCGCTTGAAACGCCATAATTAAATTGGCATCACTAATCTCAACTGAACCAACACGAATGCGTTCACTGTAACGCAGTAAATGTGGGGATGAGTAACTAGCCACCCGATACCCCGCCGCATGGTAAATGTGCTCCAACATGGCACATGTTGAGCCTTTGCCGTTGGTGCCGGCGACAGTAATCATCGGGAAATTAATATCTAGATTTAAACGCTGCTTAACTTGGTTAACGCGCTCCAATCCCATTTCAATATCTTTAGGATGAAGTGCCTCAATATAGGCGAGCCAATCGTTTAAATCAAAACCAGCAGTACTTTTGGCTGACAATTCAGGATGTGCAGGCAATTTATTGGGTGTATCCGTGAATCGTCTATAGGGAACTAATTTTTAGTTAAGCGGCGACTGGCAATTTCATTAAATGAGCAATCATCATGGACAACTTATCACGCATCTCACGACGATCAATAATAATATCAACAGCGCCGTGCTCAACTAGGAACTCTGCACGTTGAAAGCCATCAGGCAGGGTTTCACGGACTGTTTGCTCAATCACACGCGGGCCAGCAAAACCAATTAAAGCTTGGGGTTCAGCCACGATAATATCGCCTAGCATGGCAAAACTGGCTGAAACACCGCCCATGGTTGGATCTGTCAATACTGAAATGTAAGGTAATTCAGCTTGGCTGAGTTTGGTTAATGCGGCGCTAGTTT
>Ga0209135_1000137_pt1 | contig 25645 bp, 23 predicted proteins | sample LauGreSBDMM110SD_4_FD_187570 | JGI IMG/M metagenome (GOLD analysis project Ga0209135, IMG submission 187570) | Freshwater lake microbial communities from Lake Michigan, USA - Su13.BD.MM110.SD (SPAdes) (version 3) | ecosystem: Environmental > Aquatic > Freshwater > Lake | place: Lake Michigan... | reverse complement strand
TATCCCGGCGGGTAAGCGGGTCGTGACCGAAAGCGGAATCTTAAGCCCCGCCGATGTGCAGCGTATGCGAGCGCACGATGTTCAGGCCTTTTTGGTAGGCGAAGCGTTTATGCGGGCGCCCGAGCCTGGTGTTGAGTTAGCGCGGTTATTTGCGTAAACCGTACTCTCAAGCGTCGCGGTTGCGTTTCGCTTGAACTTCTAAATTGTTAACGCTATCTTTTTTGGATCTGAAGGCGATGCCGAAGACGCACTCTGCTCAGAGTTGCGCGCTACGGTCGCCTAGACTAAAGCCGGATAAGGTCTGGTCGAGGCCGCGGCTGAGCGCCATCACTTTGAAGAGTTCGCCCATCTCGGCTTCGGACAGCAGTTTTTGCACCGCGCCGTGGGTCTGCGCCAACGTTTTAGCGTCAGTTTGATCAAGTGTGTTCAATAAATCTGGCAAACCACTATTTAATAAAAACCTTGCCTGAGAGGTGTAGCCCAATACTTCAAGCCCGCTTGTAAACGCAGTCTCGGCAATGGCGGTGAAGTCCACATGCGCGGTGATGTCTTGCAAACCTGGCGCTAAAAAAACATCATCGTGTGCGCGATGCTGAATGTGACACATCAGTGTGCCGCGCTGGCGCTGAGGATGAAAAAATTCGTGGCGCGGAAATCCGTAGTCAATGAGTAAGGCTGCACCCTTGATCAGCCAGGTGCTTAAATCGCGCACCCATGCTTCGGCCTGTAGATTGATTTCTGAGCGATAACCCGGCAGGTAGGGCATGCGCGAGCGCACTGCCTGCTCAAGCGCTTTGGGTGCTATGCGATCTTGATATTGAAAGCCCTCGCCATCGGATACCACGCCGCGTTGCAATACTTGATCTTCGTGCTCTGACCAAGTAAAGAGCTCGACCGGCATCGCGTCAAGTACTTCATTGGCGAGAATGCAGCCAGTGAACTGTGACGGGGTTTGGTCTAACCAGACCACTCTTTTGCCCCATGGGGCGAGCAACTGCTGCTGCCTGAGTTTCAAGTCGGCAGACACTTCGAGGATGAAATAGTTGGCTGTGAAACCTTGCGAATCGAGCGCACTTAAAACACTGTGCGCCAACGTGCCGCTACCGGCACCGAATTCAAGGATGTCAGCTGTCCCAGTCTGCTGCAGTACCTCAAGCACCTGCCGTGCCACTGTGTGACCAAATAGCGGTGTGAGTTGTGGCGCGGTGACAAAGTCGCCGCTAATCGCGCCATAATTACTGCTGTTGCTGCTGTTGCTGTTGCTGTTGCTGTTGCTGTTGCTGTTGCTGTTGCTGTTGCTGTTGCTGCTGTTGCTGCTGTTGCTGTCGTTAGCGTCGCTTTGGCTTTCGCGCGGTGGCGACGCCATAGCCGCTTCGGCAAGCTTGACGCTGCCCGCCGCGTAATAGCCAAGCCCTGGTGCATATAGCGCGTGATGCATCCATTGACTGAAGGGCATCCAGCCACCCTGCTCTTGGATTTGCGCACGTAAAAAAGCGCTGACACGTTGGCTGTGCGCCAGCGCGTCAGCGCTTACCGGGATTGAAGTCTCGGCAGGCACTGCGTGTCTACGACTTAACGGCGACCGCCGTCAAAGGTAAAACCGCGACGTGCACCCGTTGCGGCACGTGGTGCACCTGGACGCGGGGCACCCGCACGCGCTGGGCCGTCACCGCGTGGCGCAAACGTTTTGCCACTTGGTGCTGCAGCACGTGGCGCAAAGTCGCGTGCTGGGCGAGCGGGCTTACCGGCGTACGCAGGGCGATCTGAGGCACCACGGTCAGTGCGGGGCTCAAACGAACGTGGCTCGGTGCGTGCGTTAGCGTAAGGATTGTCGCTGCGTGCGGCATGGGGTTGATCACCGCGTGGCGCGTAGCTACGATCGCCATACGATTTTTCACCACGTGGTGCGTATGATTTTTCACCGCGCGGAGCAAACGGTTTGTCGCCACGAGGTGCAAATGATTTTTCGCCACGATCTGCAAACGGCTTATCGCCACGTGGAGCAAAAGGCTTGTCACCGCGAGGCGCGAAGGGCTTGTCACCACGTGGCGCAAAGCTACGCTCGCCACGGTCGGCAAACGGCTTGTCACCGCGTGGTGCGTAGGGGCGTGATTCACGACCGGCGTAACCACCACCGCTCGGAGCCGAACTGCGGTCGTTACTGAAACGTCCGCTCTTTTTGCCACCCGCACCACGGCCAGCACCTTCGGGGCGCGCGCTTGGTGTACGTTGTGGCTCAAGGCCTGCAATCACTTCTGAAGGGATTTGATGGCCAATGAAGTGCTCGATACGGCGCACTTTATGACGCTCGCCATGCACGGCCAAGGTGTAAGCCAAACCATCGCGCCCGGCACGGCCGGTACGGCCGATACGATGCACATAATCTTCAGGCTGCATCGGCAGATCGTAATTAATGGCGTGACTAATGGCTTGCACATCAATACCGCGCGCAGCGACATCGGTGGCGACCAGGACACGTACACGACCGTCTTGCACTTCAGTCAGGGTACGTGAGCGCTGGCGTTGATTCATGTCACCATGCAATGCCATGACTGAAAAACCGGTGTCAGCCAAATGCTCGGCCAAATCATCGGCACCGCGCTTGGTGGCGGTAAACACAATCGCTTGATCCATCGCAGCATCGCGCAAAATGTGATCGAGCAAACGCAATTTGTGACCAGCATCATCTGCGTACAGCAATGTTTGCGTGATGTTGGCGTGACGATCTGACTGCGAAGCCAACTCAATCCGCTGTGGGTCGCGCATCATACGAGCGGCCAACTTGGCGACGGTGCCGTCAAGCGTTGCTGAGAACAGTAAAGTTTGGCGATCTTGCGGCGTACGATCAACGATGGTGTTGATGTCGTCGATGAAGCCCATATCGAGCATACGATCAGCTTCATCAAGCACGAGTGTGTGTACGGTTGATAAATCAACCCGACGCGCTTGCAGGTGATCAAGCAGGCGACCAGGTGTTGCCACCAACACGTCAACACGACGCGACAAGGCTTTGAGCTGCGCGCCATAAGGCATGCCGCCCACGACTGTGGCGATGCGTAAATCATCAAGATTGCTGCCGTAAGCGGCGGTGGCTTCGCTCACTTGCAAGGCGAGTTCGCGCGTGGGGGTCAACACCAATACCTGCACACCACGACCTTTATTGGCGGATTTTTGTGCAATACGGTGTAACGCTGGCAACATAAATGCTGCTGTTTTGCCGCTACCGGTTTGCGACGAGACCATTAAGTCAGAGCCGGCCATAGCAGGCGGAATCGCTGCCATTTGCACAGGCGTAGGCGTTGTAAAACCGGTACGTTCAATTGAAGAGAGTAAAGCGGGCGCGAGCCCTAACGAATCGAAGGACATGACTTTCCTAGAGGCCAGATAGTGGCCATATGACGCAGCCCGGAGAATTGGTAAACCGGCGGTAGTCGGTTGAATCGAGCATCGTGCCGACCGAATCAACCGAACGTCTGGGCTGGAGATCCATCTATCTGGATCACACTTGCTGCCCACGAAAGGAAAGGAGGTCAGAAATCGATGATGTGTGTGCTTAGCTAGGCATTGCCCGCTAACGTCCTGCGACATCTTTTTTGCAGTGTGCGAATACTACCCTATTTTTTGGTCGGGGTAAACCCTTTAATGCGGATAATTACGCTTTCCAGTCAATTACTTGCAAGTTTTGTTGCAACAACCACGCATTTGCCGTTTTGAAGTGCCCACAACCGATAAAGGGATTGGCACCCCGGCGCGCCGACAAAGGTGAGGGGTGATTACAGGTCAAAATCAGGTGCTGCGACTGGCTGGCCAGTAAGTCTTGCTTGGTTTGCGCATGCGCACCCCACAGCATAAATACCTTAGGATTTGGGTCTTTTGCCACCGCCTCGATCAGCGCGTCGGTCACGGTCTCCCACCCTTTTTGGGCATGCGATGCCGGTTGCCCGTCTTCGACGGTCAGTGCGGTGTTTAACAATAAAACCCCTTGTCGCACCCAGCGCGATAAATCATTGTTAGCTGCATTGGGTTTGAGCACCAATTGCGAAGGATCATCAGGATACTCAAGCTCGATCTCAGTGAGAATGTTGCGCAGACTAGGTGGTCGCGCCACGCCATCCGGAACCGAAAATGCGAGCCCCTGTGCTTGCCCCGCACCGTGATACGGATCCTGTCCCAAGATCACCACTCGCACAGCGTTAGGCGTTAAAGATTCAAGCGCGCGAAAAGGTTGCGTCGGATAAATGACCGCCTCGCTGCGCAACCGCTGCGCGAGCATGACAGACAAGCTATCGAGCACACGCTTAACCTCATCGGTGCGCAGCACGGCCCGCCACGCCGGCGCCAGCGCAGTGAGGTACGTCGATAAATCCGCCTGCGTCAAACGATTAGCACTGACACGCAACTGAGAAGTCATCAGCGCTTTATCCGGCAACAAAGGTTGATCACTCTGAGCCCCCAAGGGTAAGGCCGGTGCCATCATCAACAGCTACGGGATGCGGCAACAGCAATGAACCCAGTCGGGCCACTAAGGTCTGATGGTATGCGTCTAATTGCAATTGAATAAGCCGACGTCGCGCCTCTTGAGCGGCCTGCGCTTTAAGATCGGCGTGCGGCAACGCGGCCCACACCGCTTGCGGAAAATGCGGATCATCTTGCCAGCGCGGGATCACATGCCAATGCAAGTGAGGTACAACGTTGCCAAACGCCGCCAGATTGACCTTGTCAGGTTTAAGCTCATCACGCTGTACCTGCTCAACCAGCAGCACGACTCGCAGCAACTCGGTTTGCTGACCCGCGGTGAGGTCGGTCATCTCAACCACGTGGGCAGTCCAGATCACCCGCGTGAACCCCGGGTATAACGCATCGCACGCATCAATCACTCGTAGGTGTTGGTTTTGCCACAAGACCGTGCCACCTGGCGTTTGGCACAGCAGGCATTTAGCGCTGAGCATCTTCAAGCGCCTTCACAATTAATCTCAGAACCTCGATACGCGCATAGTGCTTGTCGTTGGCGGGCAAAATATGCCATGGTGCCCTTGCGGTGTTGGTGTGGGTAAACATCTCGTTTGCGGCAACCGCATAAGCCTTAGCCTTGCGCCGATTGCGCCAGTCTTCTTCGGTGATTTTAAATTGCTTAAAAGGTGAATGCGTGCGCTCTTTGAAGCGTTTGAGTTGCTCGGCAGGTGTCACCGCCAGCCAAAATTTAAGCACAATCGTGCCCTTCTCGACCATCTGCTGTTCAAAGTCGTTGATCTCATCATAGGCGCGCGTCCAGACAGCCCGCGTAATCAGTTTTTCGACGCGCTCAACCAGCACGCGCCCGTACCAAGACCGATCAAATATCGCAATACGGCCTTGCCTGGGTACATTTTGCCAAAAGCGCCATAAATAAGGCCGAGACATTTCAGACTGCGTGGGGGCAGCGACGGGCATCACATCAAAGTGACGCGCATCAATCGCACGCGTGACACGGCGAATCGCACCACCCTTACCCGCCGCATCCGAACCTTCAAAGACCAGTGCCAACGCGCGTTTCTTAAACTCTTTGTGGCGAACTAATTGTGCCAAGCGATTCTGCAACAGCAAAATCTGCGTTTCGTAGTCACTCTTGCTTAACATAGCGTTGTGATCAAGCTGATCAAGCCAGTTCACTTGTGACTGAGTAACTGGCACGCTATCAGGATCGTGAAACACCGGCACCCGAATCGCACCGACCTTAAGCGACGCTAATACTGCTTGGGCGGTGCGCACCATCCTGAGCTTTGGATCGGCACTCGGGATCACAACCCATGGTGTATGCGGCGCGTCGGTACCCGCCAAGATCAACTGGCTGACGCGTCGGATCGACTTAAATTTCTTGTGCGCCCTTAAACCGAGTTTATCAACCTGCCATGCTGTCGAGGGGTTCGCCAACAAGTCATCAATACGCGCTTGTTGCGCGTCACGCGACAAGTGAAACCACAGCTTAAGAATCTGTACACCATTGGCCGCCAAGGTTGACTCAAAGCGTTTAACAAAAAGAAGGTCTTGTTCAAGCGCTTCTAGGTTTGGATGTTTGCGAGCTGCTTCTTTAAACAAAGAGTTGTACCGCGAACCAAACACGATTCCGATCTCACCTTTCGCAGGTAATTTCATCCAAAATCTGCGCGCGTCGGGATAGGCCCGATCTTCGCGGTTCGCCTCGGGAAAAGCGATCGTATGAATATGACGCGGGTCCATCCACTCGTTTAGCAGATTGATCGTTTCGCCTTTTCCTGCCCCATCAATACCGGCCACTAAAATCAACAAGGCTCGATCTTTAAGCGCGATGTGACGATACTGTTCGTTCACCAACAGGGTGCGCAAGTGTTGCTCAATTTTTTTGAACTCGTCTTGCGACAACTGCGGATCGGCTTCGGCTTCTTCAAACATTTTGGCGCTACCTTTTGAAAGTCTCTCAGAGCAGTGGACGATGTTAAGTCGGATTGTTTGCTTGCCCGACTGAGCGTCAAACGTTCAACTAAGTGTTCTGCAACGCCGCTAAGCGCGCAGCGCGCACCCTTTGTTTAATCTGCTCGGGCGCACTAGCCGAGCGCGCGGCGGCGCCGGCGTCGACCGCCAACACGATTTGCAACCAAGACTGCCAGACCTCGCGCAGGGCAGATACCACCTCATCCACACAACCCGCTGTTTGTAGCAACGACTCAAAGCGCTCAGGCTTACGTAACGCGTCGCACGTTTCAAATAACGACAAGACCGCGTCTGCATGCTCTGCGTCTTCTAATGCATGGCCTACTTCGTTCAGGGATCTCAGACCATCGTTTGCGCCTTCCTTGCCCGATGAAAGCTTCTCGCTCAATTGCGACATCGAAGCCAACACGAGCGGCAACAACCTCGCCATATCGGCGCACTCTGACGGCACACGCAATCGCGTTGCAAACGCCTTGAGCTCGCTGGTCTCGAGGCACAATACGGCATAGCGCGACGCTAACGGCAAGTCTTGTTGTGCGACTCGATCCACTAAATCTTTTATGCGCGGGCTGAGCAAAAGCTCAGGCATGATTCGGCTCGCAGCGCCAACTTCAGCCAAGAGCTCCAACATCCGCGAAGGCTGTTCAGACATTAAGCCGCGCGACAACTCTTGCCAAACGCGCTCTGGTACCAACGCATCGACCTCTCCCGAGGCAACCATGTTGTGGCACAGTAAAAGAGTCTCTGGAGCCACGGCAAACTCAGTGAAGCGCGCCGTAAACCGGGCAAGACGTAAAATCCGCACGGGGTCTTCTTCAAAGGCGGGCCCCACGTGTCGCAAGATTTTTGCACGTAGGTCTTGCACACCCTTCAACGGATCCACTCGCTCACCGGTCAGCGATTGTGCAATCGCATTGACGGTTAGGTCACGACGCTTGAGATCTTCTTCTAACGTCACTTCAGCGCCGGTATAAAACGTAAAACCTTTATAGCCTCGACCCGACTTACGTTCGGTGCGGGCCAGTGCATATTCTTCTTTGGTCACTGGGTGCAAGAACACCGGAAAATCGCCCCCCACCGGGATGAAACCCCGCGCCACCATCGCTTCGGGCGTTACGCCCACGACCACCCAGTCGCGATCGCCCGCAGGCAGGCCAAGTAAAGCGTCGCGTACCGCGCCACCGACGATATAAACCTGTAAGCCCTCGGTGGCGTCATCAGTACTCACGGCAACGGTGTGCGGCCATAAGGCTGAGGCACAATTTCGCCTAACCGTTGTTTGAGTGACTGCGGTTGACCGCTAAATAACGCTGCGTAATACACCGCGTTAGACATCACGGCCTTGACATAGTCACGCGTTTCGTTAAACGGAATGGTTTCGGCAAAGATCGCGCCTTCAACTTTACTGTCAAGCTTCGAGCGCCACAACATTGGGCGACCCGGCCCCGCGTTATAGCCCGCACTGGCCAGTACCTGCGAGCCCCCCAGGTCAGACAACACCATACTCAAGTAAGTCGTACCAAGCTTGGTGTTCGTATCAAAATCATTGACTTTCGCAGGTGTGAAATCCGTCATCCCAATTTTGCCCGCAACCCAACGCGCCGTGGCGGGCATCAGCTGCATGAGGCCCGAAGCCCCAGCCGACGAGCGCGCGTCCATAATGAAGCGAGATTCTTGCCGGATGAGTCCGTAGACCCAGGCTGGGTCGACATCAATTTGTCGCGCCTGCGCCGAGACCCGACCCTCAAAAGGTGCGATGTAGCGCTGCGAGAAATCAAATTCTTTTTGCGTACGCTCTGAAGTATTCACCACGCGATCGAAAATATTTTCGTGTCTGGCGACTTCGGCAGCAGCCATCAATTGCCGGTCACTCATACCGCGTAACGTGAAATTCCATTCTGGCACAGCATCGCCGCGCCAACCTCGCTTAAACAGAGTCACCGCCCGCTGAAGGCCTGGGTTAGCTCGCGCCTGCGCGATCTCTTGCGCGGTCACCGTCGCGGGTCGATCAGGCGCGACGATCTGACGACCGAGCTCTTCGAGTGCCAGCTGACCATAAAAATTAAATTGCTGAGTAATTGACGCATAGGCTTTTTCAGCCTCTTGTTTTTTGCCCGTCGCGGCTAGGCCTCGTGCACGCCAGTACACCCAGCTGGCATCGGCTTTTTGTGTAGATCCCATCGCGTCAATAGATTGCAACACCCAGGCCCAATCAATCTTGGCCTGACGCAACGACGCCCGCACGCGCCAGGCGTTATTGGCGTCAGATAACCCTAACGAACCGGTTTCGCGGTACCACCCATAGGCGCGACTATCCAGATTCATCATGGCTAACAACGCCATTTGCCCGTACACCCATTGCAAATTTTGCTTGGGCAATTGCCCGGCCCAGGTGTCACGCACTTTGGTCGCTGTTGCACTCAGCTCGGCACGCGCCGCACGCGCCAGGGCAATCGCGACGATATCGTTGCGCGCGCTCGAGCGCGCGCCCGTTTGGGCGCTTAGCCAGGTCACGGGTTCACGCATCATTGCGTCGTAAGCGGCCAAGTCAGTCGACTCGAAGACCCAGGCGGCATAGCGCCGCGCGTCGGGTAGCTTATTGTTTTCGATCGCCTCATACAAATAGGGCATCAGTTCAGCCGAGCCCAAGACGCGATCGGCCACCAGTTGATCAAATAACTTTAAACAGGTGCCATAGGGTGCAAAGACTTTAGTCGCCTCGGCAGCGCTCGCACGCTGACCTCCCATGTGCCGCGCCTCAAGTTGTGAGCACAGGATTTGCGGATTTGGGTTCAGCACGTCACCGAGCTCGCGTACCGTCACAAAATCCCCAGAGCGCGCAGCGGCTAAGATCCATTCACCCTTGAGTCGATCCCCCAGATAGGCGGTTTTATTTTTCGTGATGAAATCCGTCAGCGTTTGTTGAACACCGGGCATATGGGCCGAACCCAGCTGTGTGCGTAACGACCAGTACTCTGGATATATGCCCAGTACATCACCGCGCGCCTGAGGCACAAAGCTTGCTAGCTGCCCCCATTGTTTAGCATTCATCGCGTTGCGTGCCGCAGCGACTGCACGCGCAGCAGGCGTTGAGTCGGGGTCAGCAATCGTGGCGCCGGCTTGCACCGCCGTGTTTGGTGCTGTTGAGGGCGCGTTGCCGGCGCGCGCAGGCGCCACCGGCGTCACAATCTCAGGCGCTGCGTCGGGCAGGCGCTTGACTCCTCCTGTTGCGCCGGTCACTGGGCGAGTGCTCGAACCTGCGTTGTTTGAAGAAGTTGAGGGGGCAGCTGGCGTGCCAGGCGCTGGCACCAAGGTGCCGTCGGCCTGCAAGATAAATCTAGCGGGGCCGGTTGCCTCTGTGGATGGCGAAGACGGAGAGGCTACGGTCTGGGCCCAGCCCGGCGCATGCAGCAACACAAAAAGCGCGCAGAAGCTAGCGAGCCAGTTGCGGCTACCACTCAACCCACAATTCTGATACTTTGTTTGCACGAGCATAAACCGCCCCATCAACGCTTAATTGTCAGCACCGTTGCGACACATGTCAAAGAATAACGCAGACCAGCTGCGCGCGCGCCTGCGCAGCCTTCGCCAGAGCATGTCTGTGGCTGAACGCCAACACGCTAGCGCCGCGCTATGCGCTCGATTGCAGCAGTGGTTTGACCGGCACCTTGCGGATTTGGCGGTCGCGCGACCCCCGAGCCCACTCATCGTGGCGGGGTTTTGGCCGCTTGACTTCGAGCCTGACCTCAGACCACTCTTGCATTGGCTTGACCTGCGTCAAGTGACCGTCTGCTTACCGGTGATCGTTGAACGCCATGCTCCACTCGAGTTTCATCGATGGACACCCGACACACCGCTCTCTGCGCAGGGCTTTGGGGTGATGGAACCGCCGCGTCAACAGGCGCTAGTGCCTGAGATTTTGTTAGTGCCCACACTCGGCTTCACGGCTCAGGCCGCCAGACTTGGCTATGGTGGCGGCTATTACGATCGCAGCCTGACAGCCTTGCAGCTCGCGGGTGCCAAGCCTTTTAAGATCGGTATCGCGTGGCAGCAAGGGCTCTTGACAGAAGTCGACGCGTTCACCCCTCAGCCTCATGACGTGCTGTTGGATACGATTGCAACGCCGCAAGCGTGGCTGCCTACAAGCCCCACTCAAAAAACGATTTAAGCCAGTTAGCATCGTCTACACTTGCAACTTTTTGTTACACACGTACAGGTAGATCTCCATGTCATTTTCGAAAACCATCCTTAGTACCTTGCTCGCAGCAGGGTTGATCTCCGCTGTCGTTGCAGGTAACGCCTACGCGCAAGCCTATCCCACTAAACCGGTATCACTGATTGTGCCCTTTGCGGCAGGTGGCCCGACCGATGTTCTGGCGCGCACGTTAGCCGTCTCCATGTCTAAAAGCCTTGGCCAGACAGTCGTTGTAGAAAACCGTTTGGGCGCAGGCGGCACGGTCGCCTCAAACGTCGTGGCCAAGGCTGCACCTGATGGCTACACCTTGTTCATTCATCACAACGGCATGGCCACAGCGCCAACGCTGTATCGCAAACTGCCCTTTAACGCACTGACTGATTTCACCTATATCAGCTTGGTTGCCGATGTACCCATGACCTTATTAGGCAGCAAAAAGTTTCCGCCGAATACCATGCCTGAATTCATCAAGTATGCAAAAGAACAGGGCGACAAAATCAATCTGGCTAACGCTGGTTTAGGTGCAGTGTCGCAACTCTGCGGCACGTTGCTGCAGCAAGCGCTAGGCGTCGCCTTTACCGCGATCCCTTACTCGGGTACAGCACCGGCCATGGTCGCGTTGCTGGGCGGCCAGCTGGATGTTTTGTGCGATCAAACCACCCAGACCTTACCGCAGATCAAAGGCAATACAGTCAAACTTTATGGCGTAACTTCAGCAGAACGCTTGTCGTATCTGCCTGACGCACCAACTTTACGCGAAAGCGGCTTAAAAGATTTTGAGATCGTAGTATGGCATGGTGTGTATGGCCCTAAGGGCATGGCACCTGATGTCGTGACCAAGGTCAACAAAGCGGTGCAAGACGCGCTCAAAGACCCCGATGTAATCAAAAAAGCAGGCGACCTAGGTGCAGTGATTGTTTCTGCAGACAAGCAAACCCCAGCGGCGCTACAAGCATGGCTGAAATCAGAAATCGATAAGTGGGCACCATTGCTGAAGGCTGCAAATCAATACGCCGACTAAGATTGTTATTTCGACGCTGCTGCAAAAAGGCCTTCTGTAAAGAAGGCCTTTTTGCTAAGCGGTCAACCCTCGCCAAATTGCGAGCGTAGCCTCGGCGTTGTTCAAGGTATAAAAGTGTAAGCCTGGCACCTCGTTATCCAACAAAGTTTCGCATAAGTCTGTCACCACTTCGGTGCCGAATGCGCGAATCGAATCTTTATCGTCACCCATTTCTGCCAGGCGCAAGCGAATCCAGCGCGGCACTTCAGCGCCACACATTTCTGAAAAACGCATTAATTGCGTGTAATTAGTAATCGGCATGATGCCCGGCACAATGGGTATCTTCACACCCTTGGCCTGCGCACGATCGACAAAATCAAAATACGAATCGGCGTTGAAAAAATACTGTGTAATCGCGCTGTCTGCGCCAGCGTTCACTTTATTTACAAAGTGCGCCAGGTCATGCTCTGGGCCTGCGGCCTGCGGATGCATCTCGGGGTAGGCAGCCACTTCGATGTGAAACCAATCGCCAGTTTCTTGGCGAATCAATTCAACCAAATCACTGGCATGCCGCAACGCACCTGCCGAATCGGCACCCATGCCCGACGGCATATCACCGCGCAACGCCACAATGCGACGCACACCTTCTTGGCGATACAACTGCAACAAGGCTTTGAGCTCGTCGCGGCTTGAACCAATACACGACAAGTGAGGCGCTGCATCGCGCCCCATGTCCCGTAAGACTCGCACTGTATCCAATGTGCCATCGCGCGTCGAGCCACCCGCGCCAAAGGTCACACTGCAGTAATGCGGATTAATGACCAACATCTGCTTCGCGCCCTCAACCAGGCGCTGCTTGGCAGCATCATCGCGTGGCGGAAAAAACTCTAAGCTGAAAGCACTGCTTGATTGCATCGTCATTGATTATTTATTGATTAAGTTCGTCAAGAAGCCAGAAATCAAGCTGTACAACAACGCGCCGCCAACTGCCCACCAAAAGCCATTGACCTGAAAGCCTTTGAGGATTGAGCCCGCCAGCCAAAACATCAGCGCGTTGATCACAAACAAAAACAAACCAACGGTCACGATCGTGATCGGCAAGGTCAGCAGCACAAACAGGGGTTTAACCAACATGTTGATCAAACCCAACACCAGCGCTGCCCACATCGCAGACCAAAAGCTCGCCACCACGATGCCGGGCAAGATATATGCAACGACCAATAAGGCAACTGCATTGAGTATCCAGACAAGTAGCAAAGTCATGATGAACTCCGGGTCAGTGCGATAGATCGGACCAAGACCGCACGGGCCTGCCTAGGACTACGGACAAGACCGCACGATGCTTAGCTTAATAACGGTACTGTTCGCCCTTGAAGGGGCCTTCTTGCTTGACGCTGATGTACGCAGCTTGCTGCGGTGTAAGTGTTGTCAAGTGCGCGCCGATTTTCTCAAGATGCAAGCGAGCCACTTTTTCATCAAGATGTTTAGGCAACACATACACCTGACCAGACGTGTACTGTTCGTTACGGCTAAACAGTTCGATCTGTGCCATCGTTTGATTGGTAAACGATGCCGACATCACGAAAGACGGATGACCTGTACCACAACCCAAATTCACCAGACGGCCTTTAGCCAACAAGATAATGCGCTTGCCGTCAGGGAAAATCACGTGGTCAACCTGTGGCTTGATTTCTTCCCACACCAGATTTTCGATACCAACAACATCGATTTCGTTATCGAAGTGACCAATGTTGCAAACGATTGCCTGGTCTTTCATGCGGTCCATGTGGGCGCGCGTGATGACGTTGTAGTTACCTGTTGCAGTCACGAAGATGTCAGCCTTATCGGCAGCCTCTTCCATTGTGACCACTTTGAAGCCTTCCATTGCTGCTTGCAGCGCGCAGATTGGATCCACTTCAGTGACCCAAACTTGCGCACGCAAAGCTGCCATCGCCTGGGCCGAACCCTTACCCACGTCGCCGTAACCTGCGATGACTGCAACTTTACCGGCAATCATGACGTCGGTTGCGCGTTTAACCGCATCAACCAGTGACTCACGGCAGCCGTAAAGATTGTCAAACTTTGACTTGGTTACTGAGTCATTGACGTTAATCGCAGCAAAGGCGAGCTCGCCTTTCTTTGACATGTTGTACAGGCGCAAGACGCCTGTGGTGGTTTCTTCAGTCACGCCTTTGATCTGGGCTAAACGTGATGAGTACCATTTTGGGTCGCGCTTGATCGTTGCTTTGATTGAAGCAAACAACACCACTTCTTCTTCAGATGTTGGGTTGTTTAGCACCGACAAATCTGACTCGGCCTTGGTGCCCAGATGCAGCAACAGTGTGGCATCGCCGCCATCATCCAAAATCATGTTGGCTTGATGCTCGCCTGGCCATTCAAAAATCTTGTGGGTGTATTCCCAGTACTCAACTAAAGTTTCGCCTTTTTTGGCGAACACTGGCGTACCAACCGCGGCAATGGCAGCGGCAGCGTGGTCTTGGGTTGAATAAATATTGCACGATGCCCAACGCACTTCAGCACCGAGTGCTTGCAGTGTTTCGATGAGCACAGCCGTTTGAATCGTCATGTGCAGGCTGCCTGTAATACGGGCACCTTTTAACGGCTTGGTTTTGCTGAACTCAGCACGCGTGGCCATCAGGCCTGGCATTTCAGTTTCGGCGATCAGAATTTCGCGGCGACCCCAGTCTGCAAGAGTAAGGTCGGCAACGTAGAAGTCAGTAAATTTTTGTGTAGCAACAGTCATAGCGAGTAGGGCTCCGGTGAGCCTGCTCAACAATGCGATGTTGGGGTGAAAGTGAGCACCACCTCAATCGCTGTCTGGCAGGATTGGGTGAGCGCCGTTAAGGTTGGCAAAAGCACCAACGGTAACGTGGAAGCTAATGAGCCTGGCGAATCGGCAAACTACAGCGGAATCGTCGCAACGCTCCTCAAAAGCGAATGAATTGTAGCGCGTTTATTTTGCACTTGCAGCAAAAAGTTGAGGCACAACATCTCGGAAGCAAGGGGTTTTTACCTGCAATCAGCCTTCGACCTCTTGCACTAAAGGAATTTTTACTTTAATGGGCTCTATTCAAAAATACTTTGCTCGTTTGTCGCTGGTTTGCCCGGTTCAATTTACGTATTTGGTCACGTACACGGCTGCCGCAAACAGACTTGGCAACAATCCTGTTAACAAAGCCATGATGCGCCATGTGAGCTTGCTCATTTCGCTGTGCAACGTTGTTTCGACCCTGCCAATTGAGGCTGACATATGAGTTTCAACCCTGCTTATCGAGGCCGACATGCGAGTTTCAAGGAGTGCCAGATCCTCGCGTGTTGCGAGGGTTGGGATGATAGCTTCTAAGCGAGTGAGACGTGTTTCCATGACAGAATTTTAAGGGATGTGCGACCTCGTTTGCAATACGTGGAACTACTTTAATGTGTAACGAAATGCTACTGTCAGGGGTCACATATTGCCTCACTAACTCCAGCTACAGGCTGCGAGTCGCCGACTAAACCCCAACCCCCTCCAAATCGCAACATCAGCCCTTCGGCGGCAAGTGCAACGCAACGATGTCGTTGGCTGGGTCGCCATGAAACGGGTAACGTGCCCGCACCAAGGGGTCGTGCCCGGGCACGATATGCTGGGGTGAATCCGCTGCGTCACGCAAAATGCCATAGCCGTCGAGCATCTCACCCAGATGAAACACAATCGGAAACGGCGAGGGTTTTTCCATGTTTTCATAGTAATGGCTGGCGTCTGAAGCCAAGACCACCCAACCCCGTGCGGTGTGCACCCGCAAAGATTGCAGGCCCTTGGTGTGGCCACCAATCTTCATTAGCTCGATGCCAGGGCAAAGCGTTTCGCGACCATCGTGAAACACGACTCGGTCTGCGTACACCCGACGCACCAACGTTACGACATCCTCGATGTTGTAAGCGTGCCGAAACAGGCCGTGACACATATGTCGTCCACAGGCGTAATCCAATTCGCCATCTTGTATATGAAACTTAGCATTAGGCAATAAGTCGATATTGCCTGCGTGGTCGTAGTGCAAGTGTGTGATCACAACATCTTGGACATCTTCAGGAGCAACGCCTAACAATGCCAAAGAACCCACGGGGCAGCGCGTCAGCGTGCGGCCTCGTTGTTTGGCCTGCTCGGCGTTAAAGCCGGTGTCCACCATGATGGTTCTACCCTCGCCACGAATCAGCCACACGAAATAATCCATAGGCATGGGTTCATCATGTGGATCGTGGGTGATGAAGTTCTCACGGCGCGTGCGCTTAGGCATGGTGGCGTAACGCAGCGCAAAAATTTCGTAATTAGGCAGTGTCATAATGTCTCCGGATGCCGTTGAGGTAGGCTTGTTGTCGTTTTGGGCAGCTGACAAGTCATTCTGCGAGCTGCCCACGGTGCTTGTCAAGCCCGCTGTCGCACGCCTCACTTGACACGAGTTAAGCCAAACACAGACAATCAGGCTCAACGTTGAGGGATACGTACGCTTTTATAAGCCGGTACGCCTCTGCTAAATTTTTTTACTCTCACTTTGTCTAGCGGCTCGTTCGAACGCTTGCGTAAAGCTGAATCCACTTTTTAAAAAGGCACGTCAAAGATGAGCGCTCAACCCACCATTGGTTTTGTCGGTGTAGGTAGCATGGGATGGCCCATGGCCGCTTTATTGCACAAAGCCGGCTACCCCCTTCAAATTGTTGACGCTTCGGCCGAACGCGCCCAGGCCTTTTGCAAAGAAATTGGTGGCACGGTTGCTGCGTCTAATCGTGCGCTGGCTGCGGCTTCAGACATCATCATCACGATTCTGCCCACTAGCGCCATCGTTGAGGCCGTACTCAATGGCCCAGAGGGCGTGTTGGCTGGCCTGCGCCCCGATGCCGTGATCGTCGAAATGAGCTCTGGCGTACCCACCATTACCCGCACGCTGGCTGAGCAGGTCGCGGCCGCCAAAGGTCATTTGGTCGATGCGCCTGTCTCTGGCGGCGTGCCGCGCGCTAAAACAGGCGAACTGGCTATTATGTTTGGCGGCAACGCAGCCTTGCTCGAGCGTGTGCGTCCGGTCTTGTCCTGTATGGGCACCTCGATTACTCCAACGGGCGACGTTGGCTCGGCACATGCCATGAAAGCACTGAACAATTTGGTCTCGGCCGGCGGCTTTTTGATCGGTATCGAAGCACTTCTGATTGGCAAGCGTTTTGGTTTGGATCCTGCCGCGATGGTCGACGTGTTGAACTCATCAACAGGCATGAACAATTCGACGCAGAAAAAATTCAAGCAATTTGTATTGTCGGGTCAATACAACGCAGGTTTTGGCTTGGATTTGATGGTCAAAGACTTAAGCATTGCCCTGGGCATTGGCAAAGACACCAACACGCCAACGCCTTTTTCAGCGCTGTGCCGCGAGTTGTGGGCAGCGTCAGCCGCCATGCTCGGACCTGGTCAGGATCACACTGCTGTGGCTAAGATGTCTGAGAAGCTTGCTGGCACTGTGTTGTCAGACAAGTAGATTGCTGGCGGGGCTTATGGGTTTTGTTCTTTGCCTGCGTTCGTTCTTTGCCTGCGCCCGGTCAGACTCTACGCACCTAAATTTTGCTGAGCAAATTTAGGTGACTCTGGTCTGACCTTGGGGTTTGCGTTAGCCTAAAAGTTTTACGTCGTGCCGGGGCGCCTTGGGTAGCCTTCGGCACGGATTCGGACCCACACGGCTTGTTTTTCGGCGTCATCCATAAAAACCCAGTTTGACACTTCCATGATGGTGCGGCCACATCCGCGACACACATCTTCAAACAAGGTTGAGCAAACGGCCACGCAGGGCGAGTCTGCGGCACCGGGTTGGCCCACTTCGGGGGCTGTCTCGGCGCTTGGGCTGTGGTCGGTTTTTTGAGTCGGTGTGGTCATTGGCACAGGTTAGCACCGCGATCCAACTCACGTAAAAATGCCCCTACACAGGTCTCTGTGCAGGAGCATTTTTTGTTTGAACACGTGCCTAATCAAATAATGGCCAGAACCCGGTCACGCACGCTTTTGCAAAGGTTTTCACCATGCAGCGTACGCGTTAGGCCAACACAACGATTACTTGCCAGCTGCCTTTTTAAGCATTGTGGCTTTGTCGGTGGCTTCCCAAGTGAACTCGGGCTCATTACGACCAAAGTGACCGTAGGCGGCTGTCTTGGTGTAGATAGGACGCAACAAATCAAGCATATTGACGATGCCCTTTGGACGCAAGTCGAAGTGCTCGCGCACCAACAAGGCCAACGCGTCATCAGAGATCACGCCAGTGCCTTCGGTGTAAACGGTGATGTTGATCGGCTCTGCTACGCCAATTGCGTAACTGACTTGCACCTGGCACTGCGTTGCCAAACCAGCAGCCACAATGTTTTTAGCAACATAGCGGGCTGCGTAGGCGGCTGAGCGATCGACCTTTGAGGGGTCTTTGCCCGAGAACGCGCCGCCACCGTGGGGGCAAGCACCACCGTAGGTGTCAACAATAATTTTGCGACCTGTTAAGCCGCAATCGCCTTGGGGGCCGCCGATCACGAAACGACCAGTTGGGTTCACCAAGAACTTGGTCTTAGGCGTGATCAACTCGGCTGGAAAGCTTGGGCGAATAATGTGTTCGATCACTGACGCTTTGATTTCGTCGAGCGTGATTTCGGGCGCATGCTGGGTCGACAGCACGACGGTGTCGACTTCAACGGGTTTGCCATTGACATAACGAAACGTGACTTGTGACTTGGCATCAGGGCGCAACCAAGGTAGGCGGCCGTCTTTACGCAATTCGCTTTGGCGCTGTACCAAACGATGTGCGTACCAAATCGGTGCGGGCATCAGGTCAGGGGTCTCAGAGCAGGCATAACCAAACATCAAGCCTTGGTCGCCAGCACCTTGATTCAAATAGTCGTCAGAGGCACGGTCAACGCCTTGGGCGATATCAGGCGATTGCTTGTCGTAGGCCACCAAGACCGCGCAACCTTTGTAATCGATACCGTAATCGGTGTTGTCGTAGCCGATGCGTTTGATGGTGTCGCGTGCAACCTGGATGTAATCCACGTTGGCAGTTGTTGTGATTTCACCGGCCAACACCACCAAGCCGGTGTTGCATAGCGTTTCGGCCGCGACACGTGCATAAGGGTCTTGGGCAAAAATGGCGTCAAGAATCGAATCGGACACCTGATCGGCAACCTTATCAGGATGGCCTTCAGACACGGATTCAGAGGTAAAGAGAAAATCGTTTGATTTAGTAGACATGCTCACGTCCTTTACTGGCGAAGCCAGAGGTGGGTTAAGGAGGTGCGTTGCACCCCTGAACCTTCACCTGTTAAGACGTTGGACTGGGCGCGACGCTTTAGCAGAATTATTTTTTTGTCGGCCAGACATTTCAGTCTTGACCCAACTCAGTCGCTCCGCAAGTTGTCGGTTAACTCAACGACTGTTGCAATTTTATGCCAATTTAGCTAATTGTGGCGAATCCCCTACGCCCTGATGGGGCGAATAAGGGATAATTGCAAAATGATATGGAATTTCACCAAAATGCACGGGGCGGGCAACGACTTTGTTATGCTCGACGGGGTTAGGCAAGCCATTGACATGACGCCAGAGCGGGCTCGTGCGCTTGCGCACCGGCAGTTTGGGGTGGGTTGTGACCAGATTTTGTTGGTCGACACCCCACTGCACCCAGAGGCCAATTTTCGTTACCGCATTTTTAATGCCGATGGCAGCGAGGTCGAGCATTGCGGTAACGGCGCACGCTGTTTTGTGCGCTTTGTGCACGAGCAAAAACTATCGTCGCGCAACCCCTTGCGGGCCGAGATCGCAACCGGGCTCATCACCCTTGAAGAATTGCCCAATGGCGACGTCACCGTTGAAATGGGGCAAACGCGCTTTACTGCAGCCGACTTGCCCTTTGATATTGCAGGCCTGCCCACAAAAACTCAGGGTAAAGATACGCTCTACGGGCTTGAGCTTGCCACCACTCCGACGCAAACCGTTTGGTTATCTGCCGTTGCCATCTCAAATCCGCACGCGGTCCAGGTTGTCACTGATATCGAAGCTGCGCCCGTGGCCTTGCTTGGCCCAATGATCGAGTCACACCCAAGATTTGTACGTCGTGTCAACGCGGGTTTCATGCAAATCGTTGATCCGCACACGATTTATTTACGTGTGTACGAACGCGGCGCGGGTGAAACGCTCGCCTGCGGCACAGGTGCCTGTGCGGCTGTTGCATCAGGCGTTCGGCAAGGGCTGCTTGAATCACCGGTGCGCGTGCGCACGCACGGCGGTTGGCTCACCGTAGCCTTTGATGGCACCCAGTTGCGTATGACGGGCCCGGCCACCACAGTTTTTTCTGGCAGCATTGATATCGATCAATTAGTCGCCTCGATTTCATCCTTAATGAGTCCTTCGACATGATTAATACCGCTCACACTATCGCAAAATTTTTACAAGAAAACCCTGATTTTTTTGTTGAATACTCGGATATTTTTTCAACACTCGAAGTGCCTCATCCTCATCAATCACGCACGATTTCATTAGGCGAGCGGCAGATTTTGACGCTGCGCGAGCGCTTGCGCGACTTTGAATTTCGCTTGGCTGAACTCGTGCGAAACGGCGCGTTAAACGAGGCCACAACCGCCAAGTTAAATCTTTGGTGCGCGCGCATGCTGGCCGAGCAGTCGCCACTGCGCTTGCCCGGCGAAGTCGCCCTCGGCTTGGCTGAACAATTTAATCTGCAAGAGGTCGCGCTGCGCGTTTGGGGGCTAGACGTCCCTGCTGAAGGGGTAGGCGCTCCGGTCGAGGCCTCGGTGCATGACTTTGCTAATACGCTGGCAGCGCCCTACTGTGGCTCGAGTACTGATTTCACGGCTGTCGGTTGGCTGCACATAAAGCCTGCGTCGCTGGCGATGTTGTCGTTACGCGCCAAGCCCGATGAGCCGGCCTTCGGTCTAATGGTTTTAGGCTCAGACGACCCAGAGCGCTTTGCCCCTGACATGGGCACTACGTTTTTGCAGACAGTCAGCAATCTTGCCAGTGCGGCACTGTCGCGACTCAAACCCGCTGCCGTGGACCAAAGCGAATAAGCCCCCCAATGACCAGCCAGCCTTGCATACCCGAAGCGGTCGCGCAATGGCTCAAGCACCTTGAGCAAAACCGGCGTTACTCGCCGCACACCCTCTCAGCCTATCAGCGCGACCTGCAGCAGTTAGTGGAGCTTGCCCAAGACAAACCGCTGCAGTCTCTGGTCAACGGCAACATCCGACAGTTTTTAGCGCGGCTACACGGCCAAGGTCTTGGCCCTCGCAGCCTGGCCCGAATGTTGGCTTCGTGGCGCGGCTTTTACAAGTGGTGGGCACCGCTAAGTGGCATGGCGCTCAACCCCGCGGTCGATGTCCGCGCGCCCAAGGCAGCACGCGGCCTGCCGAAGGCCTTATCCGTTGATCAAACCCAGGCACTTCTTGACGCCCCCGTGCTGTTGGCCCAAACCGATCCAATCTCGTTGCGTGATCGGGCCATTTTTGAGCTGTTTTATTCGAGCGGGCTACGTTTAAGCGAACTCGTTGGTCTGGATATTCAATACACCCAAACCAAAGAGCACGCCTCGAGTGGCTGGATCAACTTGGTTGACCACGAGGTACATGTACTAGGAAAAGGCGGCAAGCGTCGCAGCGTACCCATTGGTGCCCATGCGCTTCAGGCTCTTGCAACCTGGCTCGCCATTCGGCCCCAGCTAGCCCCCTCGAGCGTCGCAATGACCGATACGGTTGCGCTATTTATTGGGGCTCGCGGCCGACGCATTAGCCCACGCGTGATCCAGGGCCAGCTTGCCAAGCTCGCGCTGCAGGCCGGCCTGCCCACCCATGTGCACCCGCACGTCTTACGCCACAGTTTTGCCAGCCATGTGCTGCAATCGGCCCAAGATTTACGGGCGGTTCAAGAGATGCTGGGGCATGCCAATATTTCAACGACTCAGCTTTATACTAAGTTAGACTTTCAGCATTTGGCCAAGGCATACGACTCCGCACACCCTCGCGCAGGTCGAAAAAGCTAAGAAATCCCTTAAACCAGGGCTGTTTAGCTCTTGAAATTTGCGATTTGTACCCAATATAGTCGCAATGTCACGATTTTGAGGTCTACACTCGGTTCGCCGCGATTACTTGTGACGAGTGAAAATGTTTGCCGCAAATCGTGTGCTGTGCTGTAATCCGGCGTTCGCCCTTTGGGCTGATGCATGGCTCGGTGCCTCGCACCCTCACTCGTTTTTTTTGAAGTTGATTGACTCATGAATTCCCCCCGCAATCCAGACGAAATGGTCCCCGTCACAATCCTCACCGGCTTTCTCGGCGCGGGTAAAACGACCTTGCTCAAGCGCATCCTGACCGAATACCACGGCAAGCGCATCGCGGTCATCGAAAACGAATTTGGCCCCGAAAGCATCGATAACGAGCTACTGGTGCAAGACCAAGATGAAGAAATCATTGAGCTCTCGAATGGCTGCGTGTGCTGCACCGTACGTGGCGACCTCATGCGCACACTGAATGACTTGCGCACACGCCGTCAGGCCGGCGACTTGAAATTTGAGCGCATCATTATTGAAACGACCGGCATGGCCAACCCTGGCCCAGTCTGCCAGACGTTTTTCATGGACGACGACATCGCCGATTACTACCGCCTCGATGCAGTAGTGACTGTGGTGGATGCCAAACACGGCATGGACACCCTCGACACCCAAGAAGAAGCCCAAAAACAAGTGGGCTTTGCCGATCGCATCTTGGTGTCGAAAAAAGATCTAGTCACCGAGGCTGAATATGCAGCCCTGCGTCGCCGAATTGTTCACATGAATCCACGCGCTTCAATTGAAGCCGTTCATTTTGGCGAAACCGATTTAAAGCAACTGATTGATATCAGCGGCTTTAACCTAAACACCATTCTCGACATCGACCCGCAATTTTTAGCCGATGAGCACCCCGATGCGGCGCATGATCACGATCATGGGCACGATCACGCGCATGACCATGGTCACGACCACGATCACAGCACCTGCGGTCACGACCACAGCCATGATCATGAGCACGCGCATGACCACGGCCACGCGCACGATCCGGCCACCTGCACTGACCCCACGCACAATCACAAGCCACCGCACAACGATGACATCGGCGCCTTCGTCTTTAAGTCGAACAAACCGTTTGACCCAGAGCGTCTTGAAGAGTTTTTAGGCGGTGTCGTGCAGGTATATGGCCCAGATCTGCTGCGCTACAAAGGTATTTTGTACATGAAAGGCATCAATCGCCGCATGCTGTTTCAAGGCGTGCACATGATGATGGGTGCAGAGCCTGGCAAACCTTGGTTGGCCAGTGAAAAGAAAAACACAAAGATGGTTTTTATCGGTCGCAAGCTTCCGCAGGAGATCTTCACCAAGGGTCTTGAGCAATGTCTTGCAAAGTCGTAACTCTGTGCGCTATTGGCAGAGCCTAATCTAATGGAGTGACCTCATGGCAACAAAGGCAACCAAGGTATCAAAATCCGTGGCAACTCAGGCAGCTGCAGTCAAAAAAGCTGCCCCAGTCAAGCCAAAGCCTGTTGCCATTGCCAAAAAGTTAGTCCCTACCAAAACCACTGCCGCATCCAAAGCGGTGACGACGGCCAAGGCTAAAACACCAGCCCACACGGCCTCGCCTTCTAAGGCCTCTGTCATCGCGAAGACTGCAACACCCACTGAGGCCTCCATGCCCTCGAAGAACAACCCTGCAACAAAGGCCTCAACAGCTGTGACCTTACCTAAAGCAAAAGCCGCTGCCGTAAAATCTGCAACGCCCGTTAAAGCATCACCTGCCAAGTCTGCGCCAAAAGTCGAACCCGTTGCGCCAGCCGCGGCGCCTAAAGCGGCCAAGAAAAGCCCAAAATCGAATGGCGATTTGTCTGAAAACAATTTGCCCTCTGAGGCCGAGCTGTTACGTATGCCCGAGGACGAATACATGAGCGACCGCCAGTTGGGGTTTTTCCGCGATCGCCTGCGTCAACTTGAACAAGATATTCTCAGTAATGCAGGTGCCACCACCGAGCACTTACGCGAAACACAATTTGTACCCGATCCAGCCGACCGTGCCACGATCGAAGAAGAGCATGCACTTGAACTGCGCACGCGTGATCGCGAACGCAAACTGCTGAAAAAAGTACAGCAGTCGATTGTGCGTATCGACAGTGGCGAATACGGTTGGTGCGACGAAACTGGCGAACCCATTGGTTTGCGTCGTTTATTAGCGCGTCCCACTGCAACCTTGTCTCTCGAAGCGCAAGAGCGTCGCGAGATGCGTCAGAAGATGTTTGGAGATTAATTCGTTTTAAGGTGAGTTCGTCGCGTCGGCGCAGAGGGCTCACTCGCTTTGGTATATTCAGACCCACAGGTAAAACCATCGGGCAGCACCATAGGGACAACCCACAAGGCACACTCACAGCACTTCGAGTGTGCCTTTTTTACTATCGAGCCACAGCATGGAACAATTTCACGGCACGACCATCATCAGCGTCAGGCGCGGCAATCACGTCGCGCTGGGTGGTGATGGCCAGGTGACCCTCGGCAACATTGTGATCAAGGCCACAGCGCGTAAAATTCGCCGCCTGTATCACGATAAGATTTTGGCGGGCTTTGCAGGCGCAACGGCTGATGCCTTTACCTTGCAAGAACGTTTTGAAGCCAAGCTCGAAAAATATCAAGGCAACCTGATGCGCTCGGCCGTCGAACTTACCCGCGACTGGCGTACCGATCGAGTATTGCGTCGCCTCGAAGCGATGCTAATCGTGGCCGACCGCGATCACACTTTAGTTCTGACTGGCAACGGCGACGTACTTGAACCCGAAAACGGCATTGCCGCGATCGGCTCGGGCGGCGCCTATGCGCAATCGGCTGCACTCGCGCTGTTACGTAACACCGAACTCCGCCCTGAAGTGATCGTCAAGCAGTCGCTTGAAATCGCCGGCGACCTTTGCATCTACACCAATCAACAACATCTGATTGAAACTCTGGAATAAGCATGTCAGCCTCAACCATGACCCCCAGTGAAATTGTCTCTGAACTCGATAAGCATATCGTCGGACAAGACCGCGCCAAGCGCTCGGTTGCCGTTGCGTTGCGCAACCGTTGGCGTCGCCAGCAAGTCGCCGAGCCTTTGCGTACTGAAATCCATCCCAAAAATATTCTGATGATCGGCCCCACCGGCGTGGGTAAAACTGAAATCGCGCGACGCCTTGCCAAACTTGCTGGTGCACCTTTTATTAAGATCGAAGCCACTAAATTTACTGAGGTTGGTTACGTCGGGCGCGACGTAGACACCATCATTCGTGACCTGGCCGAAATCGCTATCAAACAAACTCGCGAACAAGAAACAACGCGCGTGCGCGCGCAGGCCGAAGATGCCGCTGAAGATCGGATTCTTGATGTGTTGTTGGCACCGGCGCGGGCCGCTGACGGCTCGCCCATTCGTGAAGAGACCGCAACCCGTCAGACCTTCAGAAAGCGTTTACGCGAAGGGCATCTAGATGCAATAGAAATCGAAATTGAAGTCTCTGCCAACGCCCCGCAGATGGACATCATGTCGCCACCCGGCATGGAGGATATGGCCGAGCAATTAAAGGGCATGTTCGCTGGTCTGGCGCGTGAAAAAAAGAAATCGCGCAAGATGACCGTGAAAGAGGCGTTCAAACTTTTGACTGACGAAGAGGCTTCAAAGCGCGTCAACGAAGACGACTTGCGTACGCTTGCGATTCATAAAGTCGAGCAACACGGCATTGTGTTTTTGGATGAGATCGACAAGATTGCCGCACGGCAAGAAACTAGCGGCGCCGATGTGTCGCGCCAGGGCGTGCAACGCGATCTGTTACCTTTGGTCGAGGGCACAACCGTCACGACTAAGTACGGCATGATCCGTACCGATCACATTTTATTTATCGCCTCGGGTGCGTTTCATTTGTCGCGTCCCTCGGACCTGATCCC
>Ga0209135_1000135_pt1 | contig 25952 bp, 22 predicted proteins | sample LauGreSBDMM110SD_4_FD_187570 | JGI IMG/M metagenome (GOLD analysis project Ga0209135, IMG submission 187570) | Freshwater lake microbial communities from Lake Michigan, USA - Su13.BD.MM110.SD (SPAdes) (version 3) | ecosystem: Environmental > Aquatic > Freshwater > Lake | place: Lake Michigan... | reverse complement strand
TGAACAACTAGCCCAAGTATTACTGCATCATCAGCTTCGTCTTTGCACAGTAGAATCCTGCACAGGAGGGATGGTTAGCGCAGCCCTCACCGAACTAGCTGGTTCGAGTAAGTGGTTTGAGAGAGGCTATATTACCTATAGTAACGCGGCAAAACAGCTTGATTTAGGGGTGTCAATGGATTTGATACAAACTCAGGGTGCCGTCAGTATCTCTGTTGCAAAAGAGATGGCTCTGGGAGCTCTTCGTGTATCAGGGGCTAGTGTTTCTTTATCAGTCACTGGCGTAGCAGGCCCCTCCGGCGGGAGCTTAGAAAAGCCGGTTGGCTTTGTTTGCTTTGGTTGGGCGTGGCTAAAAGATGGGCAGTCGTATAGCCATACTGAGGGTGTGCGTTTACTTGATCACCAGGCGATTATCTCCAACCAAACCCGCACTGATGTTCGGTTAAAGGCCAGAGATTATGCCCTGGCAGGTTTATTAAAGCAGCTTCAAAAGGCCTTTAATCCTGATAGTGCATAACTCACCTGCTATCTTCCAAGAAGCGTAAATACAATCAACGCCCTGGCCATCAGTTACTCTGCTTTCGCTCCCGAGCTTTTCACAACCGCGGCCCATTTTGGAACTTCAGCTTGTAGGAACTTGCGAAAATCTGCTGCACTGTTATTGGAACTTGACATTCCAAGTTGTGCAAAACGCTCAGTGATCTCTGGCATTTCCATAGCCTGATTTAACGCCGTGTTGAATTTATCCACAATCACTTGGGGTGTTCCTGCTGGAAAAAAGAATCCAAACCACGTGTAATCATCAAAATCTTTATATCCAAATTCGGTTATAGATGGAACATCTGGCAACAAAGGGGATCGTTTCGAACTCGTAACAGCTAAAGGAATCAATTTTCCGGCTTTAATCATTGGCACTGCTGGTGGCATGGATGTAGTCGCAATTTGTGTGTGGCCTGCAACGACTGCGGTAATTGCCGTTGCCGGCTGATACGGTGCGTGCACAATATCAATTTTTGCAATTGTCTTTAAACGCTCCATTGACAAATGAGTCGTCGTTCCAATGCCAGATGAGGCATAGTTCAAAGGACTTTTTTTAGCCATTTCGACTAATTCAGGTAAAGTTTTAATCGCTACGCCTGGATTAGCAGTGAATATATTGGGTGTCTTTGGGCCTAAAATAATTGGCACAAAATCTTTTAAGGCGTCATAACCAGCGTTTGGATATAAAGAAGGGTTGACTGCAAAAGCCACGCTATGAACTAAAACAGTATAGCCATCAGGCGCTGCTCTTTTTACTTGACTAGTGGCAATATTGCCTCCGGCACCACCCTTGTTTTCAACCACAAAAGTTCCGCCAGTTAAGTCAGTCAAGCGCTGCGTTAAATTTCGCGCCACAATGTCTGTAGAAGCTCCAGGACCAAAGGCAACAACTAGACTCACCGGTTTAGCTTTAGGCCAATCGGTTTGGGCAATCGCACTGGGTAGAACAGCTACGCCAACCAAAACAAAAAGAATATTTTTAACAACTGTAGAAAGTCCTGCCATACCGTTCTCCTCATTAAATTTTAATTCAATTAGAGTGTAATACCATCTCGTATTTCTGGGTATCCCTAGCCTAAATAAACTTTTACGGCCTCGCGAATAGAATTTCTCGTTTCTATAGCAACACGCCTTGCTTCACTTGCAAAATTTGTATCACTACTGGCATATAAAACTGCCCGGGAGGAGTTGATTAACAAGTTTTCTCCTTTGCCCGCCTGCACGGTCGCAGGTATATCCCCTCCTTGAGCGCCGATTCCTGGAATAAGTAAAGGCATCTTCCCAACGATCGTGCGCACGCGGCTAATTTCCTCAGGAAATGTTGCCCCAACGACTAAGCCAATTTGTCCATTTGCGTTCCATTGTTGTGAGGCCATTTGAGCTACTTTTGCATATAAAGGTATTAATTTCTGGGTCTTCTCATCTTGTACCTCTAGAAATTGAATATCTGACCCGCCTGGATTAGATGTTCGGCACAACACAAAGACGCCCTTCTGGGCATAAGCTAGATAAGGTTCAATGGAATCAAAACCCATATATGGATTGACCGTAATGGCATCAGCCTGATAGCGCTCAAATGCCTCCATGGCGTAATGTGTCGCAGTCGAACCAATATCTCCTCGCTTAGCATCCAAAATAACCGGGATATGGGGATACTGCTCATGAATATAGCTAATTAAATTCTCTAATTGAGTCTCTGCATGCGCTGAAGCAAAGTATGCAATCTGTGGCTTAAAAGCGCATACTAAATCAGCCGTTGCATCAACAATCGCTCGGCAAAATGCGTAGATCGCTCCCCCATGTCCGGTCAGGGACGGCGGAAATCTGCTGGGATCTGGGTCTAGCCCAATACATAACATCGTATCCTGAGAAATGAGAGCCGCTTGGTACTTTTCTATGAAGCTAGAAGCACTACTATGCTGAGGGGATTTATTCGCCGTTTTCATAAATTCAGTCCTATTTCTTTTCGTTAATATAAACTCTCTATAGATTCTAGTTAAGAAGTTACTTTTTGGGCTTTCATTATGATTAATTTATTCACCCTGCAAAACGGTCGGTTGGCTCAAGAGCAAGTAGAAGACCGTAGTGAATTACAAAACTACCATAACCCAATTTGGATAGACGCAATTGAACCCGATGAAGAAGAGCTGGGTTGGATTAAAGATGCCTTTGGAGTTTCCCTCCCAGAGCTCGAGGAATTAGGCGACCTCGAGGCTTCTGCGCGTTATTTTGAGGGGGAAGACGGCTACTTACATATCCGAACAGACTTTTTACTCGATGAAGATGACGTCTCTCGTAACGTCCGCGTAGCTTTTATTCTGGCAAATAATACGCTTTTCTCAATCCATGATGAGGATCTCCCCGTCTTTAGACTAGTCAGAATGCGCGCGCGCTTACGTCCTGGTTCAGTTAATGACGCTAAAGATGTCTTACTGGATTTGTATTCAACGGACGCGGAATATTCTGCCGACTCACTAGAAGAAGTCTATGAAAATCTTGAGGAAGCGGGTAAGCGCGTTCTCTCCAATACAGTCACCGATCAAATTGCTGCTGAAGTTTTAGAAACTATTGCCAAAGAAGAAGACGTTAACGGTCGGATTCGACGAAATGTCATGGATACTAGGCGAGCCCTTTCCTATCTCATGCGCAGTAAATTACTATCAGATACTCAGCAAGAAGAAGCGCGACTTATTTTGAGGGATATCGATTCACTAGAAAACCATACAGCTTTTCTGTTTGATAAGATAAACTTTTTAATGGATGCGACAGTCGGTTTTATTAATATCAATCAAAATAAAATTATCAAAATTTTTGCGGTGGTGTCAGTTGGCCTCATGCCACCTACTCTCTTAGCAAGTATTTGGGGTATGAATTTTGAATTTATGCCAGAATTAAAGTCGATGATTGGCTACCCCATCGCCATTGTCATGATGATTATTTCCACCATATTTCCGCTCGTCTACTTCAAACGTAAAGGCTGGATGGACTGAGGGCAGAACCCTTTTGCTTAGCGCAGCAGCAAGTTCGAGAACGTATCAGTTAACTAAGCGTGAACTAAGTCCGTAACGCGGTCTTTACCAACTGGGTATCTAAGCTACTTGCTGGTAAAGCCCGCCACAACTCAAAGGATACTGCCGCTTGCTCAACGAGCATTCCCAAGCCATCTTGCGTTTGAAAACCCAATTGAGTAAATTGCTTTAAAAAAGTGGTCTGCTTACCATAAACCATATCGTAAGCAAATTGTGGTTTTGTACTATTTAGTAAAGTCAATTTTTGAGCAATTTGATCTGTAATCACAGATGTATTTAATAAGCCAGTTGAGGTACCGTTAATCACTATATCTATAGGGGTCGTTAGTTGCTCAAGATCCTCTAGCGAAACCGCTTGTAATTGAACTTGATCATTTTTTGCTTGATCTGTAAAACGCTCCAATAGGACTTGAGCCCGATCTAATGATCGGTTTGCGATATAAATTCTTGCAGGAAATCGTTCTAGTAAAGGAAGTATGACGCCCTGGACCGCACCACCCGCACCTAGAATCAGTATTTCACTTCCTTCGAGCTGCACACCCGAATTCAGCAAATCTCTGACTAAACCAAATCCATCCGAGTTATCCCCCCAATAATATCCCCCTTCTTGCCATAAAATATTAATTACGCCCGCAGCTTTTGCCCTTGGAGTTAAATGCTCACATAATGCATATCCTTCTGACTTAAAGGGGATCGTAATATTTAAACCCTTTCCACCACTGCTAAAAAAAGTCTCTACGGTACTTTGAAAGTCACTGAAGTCACATGACAATTTGCCATAGTGAATATTTTGGTTCGTTTGCTGAGCAAACATTGCATGAATTTTGGGTGATAAGCTATGCGCAACTGGGTTACCAAGCACACCATAGACATCTTGCCCAGGATAATCTCGTGGATTTAAATGAAGGTGGTTCATGGCTTGGTTGTTTTGTGCATTCTTAATTCTAATTGGGATTTATTTTGACCCTGAATAAAATCAAAGGTAGCAATCCAATCAATAACGTCTAATTTACTTTGCATGGCCTCTGGAAAACGTCCGAAAGGAGCTGCTGCATTCACAATCGCAATTGCTTGCCGATCTAGTTCGGCGACCCCAGAAGAGCGTTCAATCGTTGGTTTATGCAAGATTTTCCCTTGCTGATTGACGCTCACTAGTAAAACTAAACTACCATATAAGGGGCCGGCAGCTGATCTAGGAAAAAACTGTGTACCGTATTGCTCAACCTTGCGCTTCATTGCATCATAGTACTGCGCATAGACTACCGACTTAGCACTCGTCGATGTCCAAATTGCTTTTCGTGGAATTTGACTCTCTCTCAAAAGACGTTTGCTTAATTCCGCTTCAAGAGGATCGGTGACTTCTTGCTCCTCTTGCTTTTTTCTCAACGAAGTTTGTGAAGAGGTAGCCAAGCCCTCTTTATGCAGAGCCAGTAATTTTGTTTGCTCTTGTTGGAGTTGCTTTAATTGTTGCGCAGTAACAGGACTAACCGCTTCTAAGGCTGTGGCGGTAACAGGCTCATTAGCAAGCCCACCCCCATTTAAATCAAGCTGGGCTAAACGCTTCGGATTTAAGGGAGCTAGAGCACTTTGACTATTAACAAGAACGACTGATAGCGGCGCCTTTAAGTGCTTAACCGGAGGATTTTCAGTCGTTGGACTCACCCCAAGCAATAATAGGTGTATTAATATCGAAACCCCTAAAGCAATAAAAATTGATTGGCGATATTTACTGGGTATTACTACCCAATTCATCGACCAAATAGCCTGCCAATGAGTCAGGTTAAGATTTTTTAATGCTTGCATCGTCTTGATTGAACTCCACCACCTCATTCAAACTGAAAGACTTCGATAAATTTGGACTTTGATACTCTGGGCTACTTTCAATTTCTACTAAATTAGTAGTTAATTGACTCACATCGACTAATTCAGTTGGCAGAATCTCTTGGGGGCTTACGATGAGTAACTCTTCCTCAAAATCGTGCTCTTTGACTTGATTCAAATCTCCTAAAACCTCAACGACCCGAACACTGGCATTCAGACTGAGTAAATCAATCTGCGTAATTTCGACTAGAACGGTCGCTCCACGAGGAGTCGACATCAGTTCAGGCACCGTTAAACGCAGTGGGATTGCTTCAACACGCACCACAGCGTCTTTTAAAAGACGCGTCCGGCCGGTCCAAGGCAATCCGTGTTGTAATAGCCACTTTAAACACCAGTATTTTTCGACAATTTGTTGATACATGTTATACGCTGTATAAGTCGCATCAAAGTCAGCGCAGATACCCATAATCTTGACGTCTTTGGAGACAAATGGTGCAGCTAATTTAGCCATAACACCCTTTTCAAGATATGCAATCAATTGCCATTGATTGACTAAATCAGAGTACCGTCTTAGCGGTGAAGTACACCAAGCATAATTTTCTATGCCTAAGCCTTCATGACGACATGGCGTTGTTTGCATTCTAGTGCGTTGCGGACCCCAGCCTTGCTGCGCCCGAAAAATAGCTGGTAACTCATGGTTCGCTAGCAAACCGCCCCAAGTCTGGTTACTAAAAATCATCCATTCCGCCACAATCAAATCCGTCACTGAGCCGCGCTGTCGAGAAGAAATGCTAACTTGCCAACGGCTGTCATCGAGTGGATGCTTGAATAAAACATCTGCTGGTATCGATAAATGCTTTTCATCAGTAATCGTAAAATGAAAGTCTCTTGGTAAGCTATTTGGATCTGGTGGACCAATCACTTCCGGGCGCTGGCCATTTTTCACGCGCGTTTCTTGGCGACTCTTAAATAGACTCTGCGCCCCTAACCATAAAATCGCTAACTCTTGATACATGGGAATATTTCCCACATCTGGCTCGTTTAACGACTCCTGCGTAACAATATCCTCAATCTCGTGCAAGCGAAGATTTCTTTGGATCATGACTTTTTCAATTCGACTGTGGGTAGTTGTGAGGTCTATTTCGCCTTGCGCATTGAGCGTGACATATAGAGATAGCGCTGGACGATACCCGCCCTCTTGCAAGGAAAAAACATCGACTACCCTACTTGGCAACATCGTAATTTTTCCACCAGGAAAATATACTGTTGACATCCTTGCTTGAGCGATCTGGTCAATCTCACTGCCTGGCCTTATAGCTAGACCTGGCACAGCAATATGGATCCCAATTTCATATCGGCCATCTGCCTGCAGTGTTACAGATAAGGCATCATCTATTTCTGTTGTGCTCGCATCGTCTATAGAAAAAGCCTTTGCCGAGGACTGTGGTAGGTCATTTACGATCTGATCCCATGCTGTTAAATTCCAATGAGTGCTTTGTTCAAAACCGACTCCCCGCGCAAAATGTTCCTTCAGAAACTTGCCCTGATGGATTTCTAGGGCTGAGTGTATTGCTCCTAATTGCAAAAATAATTGGGCAATCGATATGCCTAATTGTTGGCTAGCCTGGGCAACAGCCTTATAGTGAATCCCATTTTTATCAGGATTCCACAATAAATGGCCGGACTTATCGTTAATTTCTGGCGGTAGTGTCCCTAGACAAAGTTGATCGATCCATTCTTGCTGCAATAGTGCCTCACGTTGCTTTCGCTCCACAGCTATCAAAGCAGCTTTTAATTGCTCCTCGGGAGCTCTCGCAAAATTGCCACGACCCTTTCTACGAAAGTAAATTGGGGTATTTTGCAGGGCCATCGCTAGAGCAATTACCTGCTCGGTTTGAACCGCATCACCAAAATACTCTGTAGCTACCTGCTCAAACTTAAACTCTGCCAGCGGGGAGCACTCCCACAATAAGCCCATATCTACTTCTTTAGCTATTTGCTCGGCTTCTTGCATGATGGTTGCTAAGTCGCCAGTATTCCAACTCAGCCATACTTCCTTAGCTTTTAATTTAATACGCTTGCCATGCTGAGTTTGAGCCTGCCAATAGTCGGCGCCTGCCAAAGCAGAGCCAACTGCACAAGCGCCTTTGATCTCGCCACCCTCTTCATAAATAAAGTTCATGTTTTTGCGAGTTCTTGTAGGATCTTTTGATGGACTCCGCCAAAGCCACCATTACTCATAATCAATATATGGTCGCTCGGCTTTACATAGGACACAATTTGCCGCACCATTTGGTCAAGATTATCAAAGGCATAGACCTTTTCTCCCAAGGGCTTCAGGGCTTCTTTTAGATCCCAGCCTAGAGTTGCTTTACCAGTTTTCGCACCGTAAACAAATACCTGCTGCGCATCTTGCAAACTATCCGATAATTGCTGCTTCATAATCCCTAATTGCATCGTATTTGAGCGCGGCTCTAGAACCGCAATTAAACGAGCGCCGCCAATTTTGCTGCGTAGTCCTGCAATCGTTGTCTGAATGGCAGTTGGGTGATGCGCAAAATCATCATATACAGTCATATTTTGAACTTGTCCCACAACTTCCAAACGCCGTTTAACATTTTTAAATTGCCCCAGTGCCTGCGTACTTTCTGAGACTGAAACACCAACCTGGTAGGCTGCTGCTATGGCTGCTAGGGCGTTCATTTGATTATGTCGCCCGGCCACGCTGGCACTAGGATCCCACTGCACCTTACCAGCAAACTGCTCCGCGTGATACACCTCAAAATCATCTAATTCTTGGCTTTTAAAAGTCCATGCGAAGTGAGGTTGGTTAGGCTTTGAGGTCTTACCAAACTTTTCTACTCGTGTCCAAGCTCCTTGTCGCAAAACTTCCTCTAAAGCGGCATCTTCGCCGTTCACAATCAAAGACCCCGATTGTGGAATCGTTCTTACTAAGTGGTGAAACTGGGTTTGTATCGCGGCGAGGTTGGGGAAAATATCGGCATGATCGTACTCTAAATTATTTAATATTGCCGTTCGTGCTCGGTAATGAACAAATTTACTACGCTTATCAAAAAAGGCCGTATCGTACTCGTCGGCTTCAATAACAAAAAAAGGCTTTGGGGCATGCTCGCTTTTTTGTCCGATCCTAGCCGACACGTCAAAGTTATTTGGTACACCACCCACCAGGTATCCTGGACTTCGCCCAGTAGCTTCTAAAATCCACGCTAACATTGCGGTTGTCGTGGTTTTACCATGGGTACCAGCCACTGCCAAAACATGGTGTTTAGATAAAACTTGCTCACCCAGCCATTGCGGCCCTGAAACAAATGGTAATCCTGCGTCTAAAATAGCCTCCATCAGCGGATTTCCTCTGGAGACAATATTGCCAATGACAAACAAGTCGGGATTGAGCGACAATTGATCCTTAGTGAAACCCTCTATCAGCTCAATACCCTGAGCTTGTAATTGAGTACTCATTGGTGGATAAACATTGGCGTCGCAACCAGTAACTTGATGTCCTGCTTGGCGAGCGATGGCGGCAATTCCTCCCATGAAGGTGCCACAAATACCTAGAATGTGTAAGTGCATCTTGTAATTTTAGCTAAGGATCAACCATGATTGAAGAATTACCCCAGAAAAAAGCCCTAAAAAAAGAATCCGCCCTATTAATTATGCTCAGTATCATTGGATTGGCTAGTCTAATTATTGGTCTGGGGGCGTCCTACTATATGCAATCTAACCAAGCAAAGCAGCAGGCCAACGACCAAATAATTCTGCAAGAATTTTTAAAAGGTCCGTGGAATGATCAAAATGCTAAAGAAATTGACACCACTAAATGGCAAGGAAAAACGCTGGTAATTAATTTTTGGGGCTCTTGGTGCCCACCTTGCGTCGAAGAAATGCCTATGCTTGCAGAGGTTAGTCAAAAATTAAACCCCGAAGAAACCCTCTTGATTGGGCTAGGAATTGACTCACCCTCAAATATCCGAGATTTTTTGGCCAAAACACCGATACCCTACCAAATTGTCTTAGGCGGCCTATACGGCAGTAATTGGGGCAAGCGTCTAGGGAACGAACAAGGTGCCCTACCTTACACAGTCATTCTGTCGCCAGAGGGTAAAGTAACTTTTTCCAAATTGGGGAAAATAACGAAAGATGAGCTCATTTCAGGACTTTTAATTAAAAAATAGCCCTATTTATTGAAACTTAATACATTTCAAATACTCTTTAGATGGTCCCTCAATGCTCTAACCATCCCATAGACAATGAACCTAGACGGCATTTAATCTTTAGTTAATTCTTTAGTTAATCCTTTCAAGAGCTACTCTGAACGAATCGATTAGGCTAAAACTTGACCCAGAAAAAAGGGTTTTTGACCCTCAAGTGGGCTATAATCAAATATCGCAAAATGTTCTTTTACGAGGAGTTCGCTGAAGATGAGCGCAAATAAGCAACAAATCAACTCAATACTGGTCTTGCAAGGCCCTAATCTGAATTTACTGGGTAGTCGTGAACCGAGTATTTATGGCCACGAAACTCTCGAAGATATTCACCAAGCCCTGCATAAACAAGCGACTCTAGCTAACGTCAAATTAGAAACATTCCAAAGTAATCATGAAGGTGAATTAATCGACCGTATCCAAAAGGCTAAAAAAGACCAAGTTGATGCGATCCTTTTCAACCCTGGTGGCTACACCCATACCAGTGTAGCTTTGCGAGATGCGTTATCAGCAGTCAGTATTCCATTTATTGAAGTACATTTATCCAATATTCACAAGCGTGAGGCATTTCGTCATCATTCGTATTTTTCTGAAATCGCTGTGGGCGTTATTTGTGGTTTTGGATCAACGGGCTATCGCTTAGCCCTTGAAGCAGCTATTAGCGACCTCTCCCATATACAGAAATAACTCCCTCCTGTAACCCAATCTGTCATATTAAAAGGACTTTTATGGACCTGCGTAAATTAAAAACACTTATTGACCTTGTCGCCGAGTCTGGAATTTCTGAATTAGAAATCTCTGAAGGCGAAGAGAAAGTTCGGATTGTGAATCACGGCCAAGGCGCGCCACTGAGTCATCAACACAGCTACTCCCCAACCATGCACCAAAATATGCTGCCGCCAAGTGGGCAAGCCAATCCTTTACCAACTGCTGGCTTTTCAACAGTTCCTGATATCGCAGCCGAACCAGCAACTGCTCAACCACCCGCTGGCCATATCCTAAAATCTCCAATGGTCGGTACTTTTTACCGCGCCCCTAATCCAGAATCGCCTAATTTTGCCAAAGTTGGAGATACCGTCATCAAAGGCCAAACCCTTTGCATTATTGAAGCAATGAAACTTCTCAATGAAATTGAAAGCGATCATGATGGCATCGTGCAAGCGATCCTTGTTGAAAATGGCCAAGGCGTGGAGTTTGACCAGCCACTGTTTGTAATTTCTTGAGGTCACTCGCATGATGTTCGAAAAAATATTAATCGCTAATCGCGGCGAAATTGCTCTGCGCATCCAGCGAGCTTGTCGAGAGCTAGGGGTGAAAACGGTTGTGGTGTATTCCACCATCGATAAAGAAGCAAAATACGTCAAACTGGCCGATGAAGCAGTTTGTATTGGTCCACCCCCCGCTCATCTGAGCTATCTCAACATGCCTGCAATTATTTCAGCAGCAGAAGTGACTGACGCGCAAGCAATTCATCCGGGGTATGGGTTTTTATCCGAAAATGCTGATTTTGCAGACCGCGTGGAAAAATCTGGTTTTGTGTTTATCGGCCCTAAAGCAGAATCGATTCGCCTCATGGGCGATAAAGTTTCGGCTAAACGCGCCATGATTGCGGCGGATGTGCCCTGCGTTCCTGGCTCAGAAGGTGCCCTTTCGAATAACTCTTCAGAAATTATTGCCGCTGCTAAAAAAATTGGCTATCCCGTGATTATTAAAGCTGCGGGTGGGGGAGGCGGCAGAGGTATGCGCGTTGTCCATACCGAGTCGCATCTCATCAATGCAGTGAATATGACAAAAGAAGAAGCCGGGCGTGCTTTTGGTAATCCAGAAGTCTATATGGAAAAATTCTTAACCAATCCGCGTCATATTGAAATCCAGATTTTAGCTGACACCTATAAAAACGCTGTTTGGCTTGGAGAGCGTGACTGCTCTATGCAGCGTCGCCATCAAAAGGTGATTGAAGAAGCGCCGGCTCCTGGTATAGACCGGCGCCTGATCGCTAAAATTGGTGAGCGCTGCGCCCTTGCTTGTCGCAAAATGGGCTATCGTGGCGCTGGAACTTTTGAATTTTTGTACGAAAATAATGAGTTCTTCTTTATTGAAATGAATACGCGAGTTCAAGTCGAACACCCCGTTACAGAACTAATCACTGGAATCGATATTGTCCAAGAACAAATCCGCATTGCGGCCGGAGAGAAACTGGCATTTCGCCAGCGCGATATCACTTTCAAAGGGCACGCTGTAGAGTGCCGCATCAATGCTGAGGATCCATTCAAATTTACCCCAAGCCCTGGCAAGATTCTGTCTTGGCACACTCCTGGTGGCCCTGGTATTCGTGTTGATTCGCACGTCTATAGTGGCTATACCGTCCCGTCAACTTATGACTCAATGATTGGTAAATTAATTGCCTACGGCGCAACCCGTGATCAGGCGATCAAACGGATGCGTATTGCATTATCTGAAATGGTTGTAGATGGGATTAAAACCAATATTCCACTCCACCGAGAATTAATGGTGGATCCAAAGTTCAATCTCGGTGGTACAAGTATTCACTACCTCGAACATCGCCTCGAAGAACAGGCGCAGTCTCGACTTGAAAAAAATCTGTAAGTACCCTTCTTTATGCCCTACCGTGAACTAATTTTTTTTGTTGATGCACTATCTGCCGAACCGCTGAGCGATGCACTCTTGGAGTTAGGTGCTTTGTCTGTCAGCGTAACCGATGCACAAGCTAATACGCCCCAAGAAAATCCTTTATATGGTGAGCCAGGATTCTTACCAGAAGTAGAGGCCTGGCACGAGTCACAAGTACAAGCCCTTTTCGATCGATCGTTATGGGATAAGTATGCGCAACATACCGAGGCAATACTCGCAGAGCTTAGCCTTGCTGGTCTTGCGGTTGAGGCCTATACCGAACAAGATATCGAAGACCAGGACTGGGTTCAACTTACCCAGTCGCAATTTGATCCAATACGGATTAGTGAGCGTCTGTGGATTATTCCGTCATGGCATCAAACACCAAAAGAAGCTCACAAGGACTCTATATGCCTTGCTGTTGATCCTGGACTCGCATTTGGTACCGGTAGTCATCCAACCACCAAGCTCTGCTTAGAATGGCTAGAATCGATTTACAATGCTGGCCTAATCCAACATCACACTGTTTTAGATTACGGTTGTGGTTCTGGCATTCTTGCTATTGCGGCAAAGAAGTTCGGCGCAGGTCTAGTGTGCGGCATTGATGTTGATCCACAAGCAATTATTTCTGGAAAGCAAAATGCTTTACAAAATAATGTCTCAATTCAATTTGGTTTACCTGATTCTTTAACAAGTGATTCGCATTTTCAAATCGTTGTGGCTAATATTCTGACGAATCCTCTACAAGTTTTAGCCCCTGCTATTTGTTCTCACCTTGCACCAGATGGTAGGTTAGCTTTGTGTGGAATCTTAGAGCGCCAAGCCAAGCAAGTTATCGACACGTATGCGCCATGGGTTTTACTAACCGTTAAAGAATCTCTGGATGGCTGGGTTTTTTTAACAGGCTCACCAATCGTTTCTTCTAAATAATGCGAACTTGGCTTACAGTTGTTCTCTATGGCGCTTTGCTACTGGGTTCAATATATCAAGGCAGTCGTCTATACCTCGTTTGGCAGGACATTCCTAGGCAAGATATCAATGCTTGGCGAGTCGAATATGCCAACTTGCATTTAGTGGACTCATTAACTCCACAACTTGAAATCCAAGTGCGCAGCGATAACCCAACACGGCTAAAGTTTTCTGCTCTGCCAACTATGTACCTTACCCTATCTGATGCTGCTGGACAAACGATTGCAGAAAAAAAATTTACTCCACAAGAGTGGTTGCCTGAGCAACTCTTCAAGTCTACTGCATGGCTAGTTGAGGGCGTCCCCTCACAAACTGAAATTAATGCCATCATCCCACTTGAAATACCATCAGATGCATCTGGCTTTCAAATTCAACTGTCTTACCATTAAAAAACACCGCATCGTGGATAATTTAATGCTGTATCTCTCGTTGTACCTCTTTTACCAACTTTTATTGAAGAAATAAGGAACTTATGGCCAGTCTCATCTGTGGTTCAATTGCTTTTGATACGATCATGTCTTTTGAGGGTCGCTTCAAAGAACAAATACTGCCTGATCAATTACATATTTTAAATGTAGCCTTTTTAGTACCGCATATGCGCCGTGAGTTTGGCGGTTGTGCTGGCAATATCGGCTACAACTTGAAACTCCTTGGCGGTGAGCCACTTGTCATGGCCAGCGTTGGTGTTGATGCTAGTTCTTATTTTGATCAAATGGTTAAATACCAGATCTCTACTGAATTTGTCCAAGAAATTGCCGACGCCTTTACGGCGCAAGCAATGATCACTACGGATCGAGACAATAATCAAATTACTGCCTTTCATCCCGGCGCCATGGGCTCTTCGCATCTGAATGATGCCCTCCAAGCTATTCAACAGAAGAAATCTTCAACGAATCCAATACGACTTGGCATCGTAGCGCCTGACGGTCGACAAGGCATGATCATGCACGCGAAACAGTTTACTGAGGCGGCCATACCATTTATTTTCGACCCAGGTCAAGGACTGCCGATGTTTGATGGAAAAGAGTTAGAAGTCTTTATCGAGCAAGCTAGTTATATCGCAGTCAATGATTATGAAGGGGAAATGCTGGCTATTCGGACTGGCCTCTCCTTAAAAACGATTGCGCAGCGTGTCCAAGCGCTTATTGTCACAAAAGGCTCGCAAGGGGCAGACGTGTATGTCAATGGTGAAGTGCTTCAAATTCCTGCTGTGCCAGTTGCAAATCCCGTTGACCCTACCGGTTGCGGTGATGCGCTCAGGTCTGGACTCTTGTTTGGTATTGAGAATGGCCTGGACTGGCCAACTACTGGCCGTCTTGGCTCTCTCATGGGGGCAATCAAAATTGCTAGCCAAGGCCCACAAAACCATACACCTAGCTTACCTGAAATTCAGAATGCTTTTAAATTGGCCTTTGGCTATAGTTTTCAGTAAGGCGCAATAAAAAAACCCGCCAAGTTTTAACAGGGCGGGTTTTACTTCTGTTGCTAATAAAGCTGTTGCCTTTCGGAAACCGTCCTTATTACGGACGGCTACCGGTAGGGAAAGGCCAAGCAGCAGTAGGATTCAAAGCAGTTTTTGTAGGAGCTTTCGCTGCTACTGGCTTCTTGGCTACTGGCTTAGCCGCAGCCTTAACTACTTTTTTTTTTGCGGCTGGCTTCTTAGCAGCTACTTTTTTAGCAGCAGGCTTCTTAGCAGCTACTTTTTTAGCAGCAGGCTTTTTAGCAGCTACTTTTTTAGCAGCAGGCTTCTTAGCAGCTACTTTTTTTGCAGCAGGCTTCTTAGCAGCTACTTTTTTTGCAGCAGGCTTTTTAGCAGCTACTTTTTTAGCAGCAGGCTTCTTAGCAGCTACCTTTTTTGCTGCAGGTTTCTTAGCAGCGACTTTCTTCTTGGCTATTGCCATTCTATGCTCCTTCACGTGAGAAGTTAATACAGACTACGGTTAAGAAGACCCACGCATTTTGAACTGAGATTCTTGCTAGAAAATCAGCACAAGTTCGTGAGCCATTCATTTGCCCAACACTCACACAACGTGCTGGACTAATGAATTGCGAAAAAAAAGCCGAGCAATTTAAATAGCTCGACTTTTTTAATTTTTGAAAACTGCTTTTGAAATTTGTTGTGTAGGTTATCAGTTGCTTATCTTTATTTTTAAGGGAAACTTTCCCCGTCCGGTTAGCCGAACTTTTTAAACTCCAAGTAACTTGCTTACAACTAATATCCAATCCTTCGATCTCCAGATCTCAAGACGCGATTTGAGTTATTTAATCCCAACTCAGTGCGCCTCCAGTTTGATATTCAATCACTCTTGTTTCAAAAAAATTTCTCTCTTTTTTCAAATCAATCATTTCTGACATCCATGGAAAAGGATTCTCTTCATTTGGGAACAATGCGTCAAGTCCTATTTGCATACATCGACGATTGCAGATGTATCTAAGGTAACTTTTGAACATCGGTGCATTGAGTCCAAGCACTCCACGAGGCATCGTATCTTCAGCATATTTGTACTCTAACTCAACAGCTTGTTCAAACAAATTTTTCAATTCATCTTTGAACGCAGAAGTCCATAAATGTGGGTTCTCCAGCTTTATTTGATTGATCATATCAATACCAAAATTACAGTGCAACGATTCATCACGTAAGATGTATTGGTACTGCTCTGCTGCACCAGTCATTTTGTTTTGACGACCCATTGCAAGGATTTGCGTAAAACCAACATAAAAGAATAATCCTTCCATAATGCAAGCAAAAACAATTAACGATCGTAATAATTTTTGATCATTTTCAGGTGTGCCAGTTTTAAAAGATGGGTCCGTTAAGACATCAATAAACGGTATTAAAAATTCATCTTTCGCACGAATCGAGGGCACTTCATGATAGGCATTAAAAATTTCTGCCTGATCTAAACCGAGTGATTCCACAATATATTGATAAGCATGTGTATGAATCGCTTCTTCAAAAGCTTGACGCAGTAAATACTGACGGCATTCTGGCGCAGTAATCTGCCGATAGGTTCCTAAAACAATATTGTTTGCTGCTAGCGAATCTGCCGTAACAAAAAATCCGAGATTCCTTTTAATAATGCGTCGCTCATCTTCCGTTAAGCCATTCGGGTCTTTCCAAGTGGCAATATCTCGAGTCATGTTGACCTCTTGTGGCATCCAGTGATTCGCACATCCCGCTAAATACTTTTCCCAAGCCCATTTATATTTAAAAGGAACTAATTGGTTAACGTCTGTCGAGCCATTAATAATTCTTTTATCGGCCACATTAACGCGCCGATTTTTCTCTTCATCAGTCAGCTCTGCAACTGGCACAAGCGGTGCAATTGCAACGTCTGGTAAAGGTGTATTAGTCACTGAAGGAGTGGCTAATTTTTTTTCCTCCTGGACCGCTGGGGTGCGCTGTAAGCTCACTTTTTCTACTACCGGGGTTTCATCTTCCCAATTCAACATAAAACTTTCTCCAAATTCCTAAAATAATCGTTCAACAACGAATCAATTCAAACTTCTAAACGCTTGTGGTACTACTCACAACATTCACAAACTATTGGCACGCTTCACATTCTTCAAACCCAGGATCACCCTGTCGCATCGTACAAACCGCACCATCGGCCTCAATCGGACCTGATGCAAAACCAGTTACGCCACTTGCTTGATTCGATACAGAGTTCAAGGTACCTTTATCAACAGTTGACTTTTCGACTTGCGTAGCTGAAGTAGTGCGCAGGTAATAAGTCGTCTTTAAGCCACGTATCCAGGCCAACTTATACGTTTCATCTAATGTTTTTCCAGAAGCCCCGGCCATATAAATATTGAGGGACTGGGCTTGGTCAATCCATTTTTGCCGACGAGACGCCGCCTCTACAATCCACTTTGGCTCCACCTCAAAGGCTGTGGCATATAAGTCTCTTAAATCCTGTGGAATACGATCAATTTTGGCGAGTGATCCGTCAAAATATTTCAAATCAGCAATCATCACCTCATCCCACAAGCCACGCGCCTTCAAATCACGCACTAAATACTCATTGACCACCGTGAACTCACCCGACAAATTCGACTTCACATATAAATTTTGAAAGGTTGGTTCGATACAAGCAGATACTCCAATAATATTAGAAATGGTCGCAGTCGGTGCAATCGCAATGCAATTAGAGTTTCGCATGCCATACTGCGCGATACTCGCCCGCAATCCGGTCCAATCCATCTGGCTTGACTGGTCCACTTCTAAATAACCCCCACGCTCCTGGGCAAGCATTTGCACAGTATCTTGCGGTAATAAACCCCGATCCCACAATGAGCCCTTATAACTGCTATAAGTCCCACGTTCTTTTGCTAGTGCATTAGAAGCCTTATAAGCGAAGTAACATACAGCTTCCATGGATGAGTCGGCAAAATCGATTGCTGCCTGACTTGCATACGGAATCCGTAACATATGCAAACAGTCCTGAAAACCCATAATGCCAAGACCAACCGGGCGATGCTTTAGATTGGAATTACGCGCTTTTGCTACAGCGTAATAGTTAATTTCTATCACATTGTCTAGCATGCGCATCGCGGTTTGGATAGTTTTCTCAAGCTTTACGTGATCTAACACCAACTTGCCCGAGGCATCCGTCATCATGTGAGCCGTCAAATTAACTGATCCCAAATTACAAACTGCAATTTCCTCTTCATTCGTGTTCAAGGTTATTTCTGTACACAAGTTAGAAGAATGGACTACTCCAATATGCTGTTGCGGGCTTCGAATATTACAAGGATCTTTAAAAGTAATCCATGGATGTCCCGTTTCGAATAACATCCCAATCATCTTGCGCCATAATTGATTGGCTGGTATACGCTTAAAGGGTTTTAATTCGCCACTATCTGCCTTTTTTTCATAAGCAATGTAAGCCTGCTCGAAATCCTTGCCAAATTTTTCATGCAAGTCAGGCGCGCTAGATGGCGAAAATAGGGTCCACTCGCCATTCTCCATCACCCGCTTCATAAATAAGTCTGGAATCCAGTTGGCCGTATTCATATCATGTGTTCTGCGGCGATCGTCACCAGTGTTCTTGCGCAACTCTAAGAACTCTTCAATATCCAAATGCCAAGTTTCTAAATAAGCGCAGACGGCGCCCTTTCTCTTACCACCCTGATTTACGGCAACCGCCGTATCATTAACCACCTTCAGAAACGGCACGACTCCTTGTGACTTGCCATTGGTTCCCTTAATATGACTTCCCAAAGCGCGCACATTAGTCCAATCATTACCAAGACCGCCGGCAAATTTAGATAACAATGCGTTTTCTTTGAGTGCTTCATAAATTCCGTCTAAATCATCTGCAACAGTTGTTAAATAACAACTTGATAATTGTGAGCGTAAACTGGCTGAATTAAATAAGGTTGGCGTGCTTGACATGAAATCAAACGTGGATAGATTTTCATAAAACTCAATGGCTCGTTCTGTGGGCTGCGCCTCTTGTAAAGATAAACCCATCGCAACCCGCATGAAAAAAGCCTGCGGCATTTCGATTCGTTGCCCATCGATGTGTAAAAAATACCGGTCAAATAAGGTTTGTAACCCTAAATAGTTAAATTGCAAATCGCGTTCTGCATTCAAGGCATTGCCAAGTCGAGCAATATCAAAAATCTCCAACATGCGTGGATCAAGTAACTCCTCCTTTACCCCGCGGCGCAAAAATTTTCCAAAATACTCTGGATAAACCTGTTGCATACCACCTTGGGCAATCTCAACACCCAAAATATCCCTACGAATCACATGCATCAAAATACGGGCCGTTACTAAACTATAGCCTGGATCTTTTTCAATTAATGTTCGCGAGGCCAGGATTGCCGAATCAAAAACCTGCTCTATCGGGACGCCATCATAAAGGTTTTTAATAGTCTCACTCAGAATAGGAGCCGAACTAATTGTATTTCCTAGACCATAGCATGCGGCTTCAATGATATTTTGCAAATTCGTCATATCTAAAAGCTTTGTGACGCCCTTGTCCGTTACCTGAATCCCCGGATGATCTAAGTTAGCAATCGCTTGCTCAGTGTGATTACTTTGTTGCGTCAAGCGCTCTTGATTTCGCTTATCTCGATAGAGGACATAGGCGCGGGCCACGTTATGCTCTCCACTTCGCATCAAGGCTAACTCTACTTGATCCTGGACGTCTTCAATATGGAAAGTTCCGCCATTGGGCCGACTGCGTAATAAACCACGTACAACAATTTGTGTTAACTCCTCAACTTGCTGACGCACCCTAGCTGAGGCAGCACCTTGGCCACCATTCACTGCTAAAAAGGCTTTAGTAAGCGCTACAGCAATTTTTGATGGCTCAAATGCAACTACCGCCCCATTACGACGGATAATTTTGTAATCTGATAACTGGGTTGCATGGGTTGCACCCACACCACCAGACAAAAATCCCGAAGAAGGGGCTTGTGATAACGATGTTGTTGCCAAGCCACTCACTGCAGGGCTTGTTCCAAATTGGCTGCTGGGATCAGCAAATGTCATAAATACTCCTAATTCGATGTTCGTTCATATTTGTTTTAACTATCAACCCTGTCCTGCGAGATCAAATGGTTGTCCATATCTCCTACGCATTCAAGCCTCTACGACACATATTTACTCGTTTTTTTGGCCTGAAAACCTTTTTTATGAAAAACTTCCTTTTTTCATAAAAATGCAGCGGGGATACTACCCGTTGTGGTTTTGTTGAACCGTGATACTAAGTATAGGTAATTTCACAATAGTTTGTCGATGTTTTTTCACAACTTTGATGCAGAATTTTGTGATTAGTGCACACTAACCAAAATCCCTTATATTTTTTTAAAAAGATGTTTGCGCTTACTTTGCCCAGCAAGCCCTATTCTTGATTTTATTTATCGATTGTCGATTCCGAAGGGAAGTTGCTCGTCAGAAATATTCGCTAACTCTTGAATGCGCCTCCAGTCAAAAGTTTTTCCCGGATCTACTTTTCTTCCTGGTGAGATATCACTATGGCCAACAATATATCTCAAGGAGTATTGCTTTTGTAAGATCCCAATAAGTTTTGCTAAGGCAAGATATTGCGCCTGCTCAAAAGAAATGTCACCCGTACCTTCTAACTCAATTCCGATTGAAAAATCATTGCAACGTTGGCGACCGAGCAAAACAGATTCTCCAGCATGCCAAGCCCTTTCTAAACAACTAACAAATTGGCATAACTCCCCACCGCGCTTAATTAAAAAATGGGTCGATACTTGTAGGTGAGCAATCTCTTTAAAATAGGGATGGTCTTCCTCACGTAGCTGATTAGTAAAAAATTCTTCTATTGCCGCCCCTCCAAATTGCCCATCAGGTAAGCTGATGTGGTGAATGACTACCGTATCAATCTTGCTTTCTAGAGGTCTTGGGTCATGGTTGGGTGATGGTAAAGACTTGGCATAGCCAAGCCAACCTTTGACATCAATAGAGTCGGCATGTGCTAAAGAGCAAAAGTACCTTGTTTGATGCGTAATAGCATCACTAATGGGCAAGTGAATCGCGCAATAATTACAAGAAACAATCTGCTCAACTTGTTCAGCTTGCTGGGCTTGTTTTTTCTGGGCAAGTAATTCTGCATCTTGCCTAGCTTGCTCTTTTACCCTCTTGGCTTTTTGTGGTCGATATAAGAAAAACCAATAAAAAAAGCCGGCTAGCACTAAAAACTCAACGAGTTTGATCATGAAAACTTTTTTAAACTTTATTTAAAACGACTTCAAATACAAAACGACTACCCACATAAGCAAGTAGTAAGACAACAAAAGAGCCCAATACCCAACGCAATGCCTCCGTACCCCTTAAACCAACTTTCCAATGAGCATATAGTAAACCCCCAAACATGCTCCATGAAAGCAGTGCAAAAACAGTTTTATGATCGAAAATCAAGGCCCGTCCAAACAAGGCTTGACTAAAAAAAACGCCAGAAAATACGGCAACAGTTAATAAACAAAATCCAATACCAATAATGCTAAATAAGACACGCTCCATCGTCATTAAAGGCGGTAATTGATCTAACAGTCGAGACGGGCTACCGAGCAACAACATTTCTACTAACGATTTATTAGACTTGCTATGGTTTGATCGCAAATTACGGTCCTGCCAGGTCATTAAAGTAGCCTGCAAGGCTGCTAAAAACATAACGCCATAGGCTATGTTTGCGGTAATAAAGTGCAACTTAAACCCAGGCGAATGCACTGATTTCGTGGAAATAATTGATCCCTCAAAAAGTGCTGGTAAGAAACTAAATAGTGTGGCTAAAACCAACACTAAGGGAAGCATCCCCTGCAAAGAAAAAAACCAAGACTCAATCCAATACAACGCAATCCCAACCCAGGCCATCAACGATAGAGCCTGTGCAAAACCAAAAACTAAGCCCTTTGACGTAAAAATATCTAAGTAACAGGCATAACCATGTAACACGAGTAAAATGAATAGAACAAAATGAATTACCATATTTTGTGGTGTCTTCTGTGTATCCTGCGGGCTCGTTGCATGTTGAGCAGCAGACGTTTTATGATGTTCTTGTCGGTTCAAGAACATCATAAAAAATAATGTCAGGGCATACGCTAGGCTAGATAATTTAAATAACATATGATTAGTTTAATACCCCTATGCTAGAAAATCTAACAGACCGCTTAGGTAGAGTGGTTAAATCCATCCGCGGACAAGCCAGGCTGACCGAATCAAATACCGCAGAAATGCTCAGGGAAATACGTCTGGCGCTATTAGAAGCTGACGTTGCCCTACCTGTTATTAAAGATTTACTAGCTAACATTAAACAAAAAGCCCTTGGTGAAGAAGTAGTCTCTAGCTTAACACCAGGACAGGCTTTAGTGGGAATTGTCAAAGATGAATTAGCCCAAATCATGCATGGCGGTAGTTCCGGGCGAGATGGAGTAGCCGGACAGCTAAATCTTGCGACTCAGCCACCGGCGGTCATCCTCATGGCTGGATTACAAGGTGCAGGTAAAACAACGACCGTAGCCAAACTCGCAAAATGGCTGATTCGGACCCAAAAGAAAAAAGTCCTAACCGTCTCCTGCGATATTTACCGTCCTGCGGCGATTGAGCAATTAAAAATGGTCACCGATCAGGCCGGAGCCGATTGGTTTTCTAGTGAGGCCTCACAAAAACCGGTTGATATTGCGATCAATGCTATCGACTGGGCTAAAAGACACTATTACGATATCCTTCTAGTCGATACTGCGGGGCGCTTGGGGATCGATGAAGCAATGATGCAAGAAGTGTCTGCCCTGCACGCTGCCGTCAAACCTATTGAAACTCTATTTGTTGTTGATGCCATGCTGGGCCAAGATGCGGTTAATACGGCGAAGGCTTTTCATGCGGCACTTCCTCTTACCGGTGTCATCCTTACCAAGTTAGACGGCGACTCGCGCGGCGGTGCTGCATTGTCAATTCGGCATATTACTGGGGTGCCACTCAAATTTATAGGCGTATCTGAAAAACTTGATGGGCTAGACCCTTTTGATGCAGACCGGATGGCCGGCCGTATTTTAGGTATGGGAGATATTCTTGCTCTAGTCGAAGAAGCGCATAAAACAGTAGATCTGAAAGCAGCAGAAAAACTCGTTGCAAAAATCAAAAAGGGCGGGTTTGACTTATCCGATTTTCGTAATCAAATTACCCAGATGCAAAATATGGGCGGAATTGCTAACCTGATGGATAAACTGCCTGCTCATATGGCTCAGGCTGCCGCTAAGACGGATATGGGAGCTGCAGAGAAAAATATTCGTCGAATGCAGGGCATGATCGATAGTATGACCCCCCAAGAGAGAGCAAAACCTGAAATCTTAAAAGCCAGCCGCAAGCGACGCATCGCTGCCGGTTCTGGTGTTCAAGTTCAAGAAATTAATCGAATGATCGCTCAATTTGAGCAAATGCAAACAATGATGAAGCAGTTTAGTGGTGGCAAAATGGCGCGGATGATGGGCTCGATGGCAGCGAAGGGCCTAGGTAAATGACTCTTTAAGTAATATCAAGACCTCAAGCGGCGCCCCCTTCATGAGCTAGCTTTTTTATCTGGCTAGCTCTTTAAACTTTTCAAGCACCGCATCCATTGAGATTTTGGCAGCTTCAGTTTCGGTTCTTCCTTGAAACTCTACAAAGCCTTCTTTTAAACTTCTCTCACCAATCACCACTCGATAAGGCACCCCAATTAACTCCCAATCAGCAAACATAGCTCCAGGGCGTTCACCTCGGTCATCCAGAATCACTTCGATACCAAGAGATACCATGTGCGCATAGAGCTCGTCAGTTGCTTCTTTAACCATGGCAGATCGATCATAAGATACGGGACATATTACAACCTGATACGGTGCAATCGCTGCAGGCCAAATAATGCCCCTGTCGTCATGACACTGCTCAATCGCTGCACCCAACAAACGCGTAACACCAATACCATAACAACCCATAACGAGCGGTTGGGCTTTGCCTTGTTCATCTAAAAAATTGGCTTTCATAGCAGCTGAGTAACGTGTGCCCAACATGAATACGTGCCCAACTTCTATGCCGCGACAAATTTCTAACTGACCTTGACCATCAGGCGAGGGGTCACCAACCTGCACATTTCTTAAATCAAACACCTCCGGCTCCGGTAAATCCCTGCCCCAATTGACTCCCCGTAAATGAAAACCAGTTTCATTAGCGCCACAAATAAAATTTCCCATCTGCGCTACGGTTCGGTCTGCAATGACACGAACATCAGAACCTACTCCAACTGGACCAATTGAGCCAGGTGCGGCGTGAAAAGATCCTTGGATCTCTTTTTCAGTAGCCATTCTAAAATGAAGGACCCCATCGACCTTCGATAACTTGACCTCATTGAGCGCGTGGTCTGCCCGAATCAATATCGCCATCATTTTGCTTGCGCCAATAACTAATTGGCCCGCCTCGTCAAACTCATCAACCGCTATCGCAATCGTCTTAATAATGTGCGTAATATTTTCCTGTATCAAACCTGCCACGTCTTCACACTTACTAATTCCAGGCGTAGCAAATTTTTCGCAGGACAGATCTGGCTCTGGCCTTTGCTGAATCAAGCAAAGAGCTTCTGCAGCTTCTAAATTAGCCGCATAGTCAGATTGTGGGCAATACGCAATAGCGTCCTCCCCAGTATCTGCAATAACGTGGAATTCCTGACTACCACTTCCACCAATAGCACCATTATCAGCAGCTACCGCCCGGTAATTCAGTCCTAATCTCGTAAAAATCCGGTGGTATGCCGCAAACATCTTGGCATAGGACTCTTGCATGCCAGCGATACTCTTATCGAATGAATATCCATCCTTCATCAAAAATTCACGACCACGCATCACCCCAAACCGAGGCCTTCTTTCATCCCTAAATTTACTTTGGATTTGATAAAAATTAATTGGTAATTGCTTATAGCTTTTGATTTCATTGCGAGCAATGTCCGTTATGACTTCTTCGGAAGTGGGTTGTAAGACAAAACTGCGATCGTGCCGATCTTTTAGGCGTAATAGTTCAGGACCCATCTTTGCTAACCGGCCAGTTTCTTCCCAAAGCTCGCCAGGCTGCACAAATGGCATGAGCAACTCGATTGCTCCAGCTCGGTCCATTTCTTCACGGACAATCGCTTCTACCTTACGGATGATTCGTAAGCCAATTGGCATGTAGTTATAGATCCCTGCGCCGAGTTTACGAATCATTCCGGCCCTCGTCATTAACTGCTGTGAAATGATTTCTGAGTCAGCCGGGGCTTCTTTTAGAGTGGAAATAAATGTTTGAGTAGCTTTCATGAATTCTTTATAGATATAATCAATTCATTGATTTTAAAGGATTCGAATAACGATCATGCTCGATAAGGAAGGTTATAGGCCTAATGTTGGCATTATTCTTCTAAATCAGCGGAATGAAGTATTCTGGGGTAAGCGTATAGGACAGCACTCTTGGCAGTTTCCACAAGGCGGCATTCAACAAGGCGAAAACCCCAAAGATGCAATGCTTCGTGAGCTGCAAGAAGAAATAGGGCTCTTGCCAGAACATGTCCAAATTATTGGACGCACAAAAGATTGGATACGCTATGACGTACCGGATGAGTTTTTGCGTAGACAAAACCAACAGCGACCGCGGCGCGTGGCCTATAAAGGCCAAAAACAAATTTGGTTTTTACTACGCATGATTGGTCAAGATAGTGCTATCAATTTACGTGCCTTTGATCAACCGGAATTTGATGCATGGCGTTGGAGTTCATATTGGATTGCTCTAGATGATGTAATTGAATTCAAACGTAAAGTCTATGAACTGGCCCTATGTGAATTAGCTAAATACCTGAGTCGTAAAAGCTCACTCAATATACTTCCTTGGGGCACTAGCTTTGATCAAATACCCCACAATGGCTTGAAGTCTAATTAACCCAAAGATGATTTTCTTTTCAATTTGTACCTCATGAACTCAAAAACGCATCTCACGAAAATCTTCATTATCTGGCTCAGCACTTTTTTTACAAGCTTTACAAGTGCCCAGAACACGGTTGACGAGTTGGTAAATCCTAATTTAGTGGCGTTCCAAGAGGATGAAGTCACTTTACCAAAGGCGCCAATTGGTAAAAATCTTTTACAATTTTTTCCTTCCTCAAACGCGAGCTTGAATTTTTTTGTTGACTCTCAAAGCTTATCTTTTGTAAAAGATCTCATTATCAAATTTACCGTTCAAATACAAAATTCTTCTGGGATTGTTCAAACA
>Ga0209135_1000133_pt1 | contig 26343 bp, 23 predicted proteins | sample LauGreSBDMM110SD_4_FD_187570 | JGI IMG/M metagenome (GOLD analysis project Ga0209135, IMG submission 187570) | Freshwater lake microbial communities from Lake Michigan, USA - Su13.BD.MM110.SD (SPAdes) (version 3) | ecosystem: Environmental > Aquatic > Freshwater > Lake | place: Lake Michigan... | reverse complement strand
CTGCCCTTGGCGGCTGTGCAAAATGCCGACAAAGTTCATCACGACATCGCACCCGGCCACCAAGCGCTCGAGCGTAGCGTCATCGTGAATGTCAGCCTGCATCACCGTCACGGTAGGGTGCACCAATAGCTCGCGGCCATGCTGCAACTGGCGGGTCGGTACGTGCACAACGTGCCCCTGCGCCACCAGGCGACCCACCACTTGCCGCCCAATAAACCCTGCCCCACCAATCACCAGAATACGCATACCGTCCCCTAAAACACTCAAGCTTGCGTGATGAAATCCGCATAAGATTTCAAGTCTACATTACCACCACTCAAGATCACACCTACCCGCGCACCCGGGGGCACCGCAAGTGCGCCATGCATGATGGCCGCGGCGCCCAAGCAACCAGTCGGTTCAACAATTATCTTCATGCGTTCACCAAAAAATTTCATGGTGGCCACCAATTGAGGATCGGTCACTGTCAAAATATCAGTGACTTTTTGTTTAATAACGCCAAACGTCAACTGACCCAAGTACAGCGTCAAGGCGCCATCGGCAATCGACCTTGGCGGCTCGATACGCACGACCTCGCCTTTGCGAAACGATTGCTGACCGTCGTTGCCTGCCTCAGGCTCAACACCGTAGATCTTGCAGTTGGGGCTCAGGGCGCTCGCCGACAGCGCGCTGCCCGCCAGCAAACCGCCCCCACCCACGCACACCAGTAAATAGTCAAGCTCTCCTACATCTTCGAATAACTCTTTCGCGGCGGTGCCTTGGCCAGCGATCACATGAAGATGATCGTACGGAGGAATAATCGCCATGCCAGTTTTTTGCTGAAGCGCACGCGCAACATCTTCGCGATCTTCTTTATAGCGATCGTAGGAGACGACTGTGGCGCCATAGCCCACTGTCGCAGCCTTTTTGGCCACGGGTGCGTCGTGCGGCATGATGATGGTGGTCGCAACGCCCAGTAACTTGCCCGACAAAGCAATCGCCTGCGCATGATTGCCCGACGAATACGTCAAGACCCCGGCGCGGCGCTGCTCGGGCGACAAGTTTGCAATCGCGTTGTAACCGCCCCTGAATTTAAACGCCCCCATGCGCTGCAAGTTTTCACACTTAAAAAACAGCTTGGCACCCGTCAGGCGATCTGCCGTGTCTGAGGTCATCACGGGGGTGCGATGCGCCACGCCCTTGAGGGTGGCCGCAGCATGAACAACATCATCATAAGTAGGCAAAACGAGCGACATGAGTTTTCTCTAAAATAGGGATCAATGTTAGGGATAGTGTACGATTGTCTAGGCGATTTTGCGCCGACCGCAATTCTGATACAAAAGATCATACTTTCATGGCTATACAGTCCGATTCTTTGAGTTCTCGCCCTGAGTCAACCCGGCTGGTCGCGCCACAGGCGACTTCGCCCAATGAAGAATCGATCGAACGCGCCTTGCGGCCCCGCGCGCTTGAAGAATACGTGGGTCAACAGCGGGTACGCGAGCAGCTGCAGATTTTTATCGCAGCGGCACGCAATCGCCAAGAGTCGCTCGACCACGTCTTGCTCTTTGGCCCGCCTGGCCTAGGTAAAACGACATTAGCCCACATCATCGCCCATGAAATGGGTGTCAATCTACGGCAAACCTCAGGGCCCGTGCTCGAGCGGCCCGGCGATCTGGCTGCCTTGCTCACCAACCTTGAGCGTAACGACGTGTTGTTTATCGATGAAATCCATCGTTTATCACCGGTTGTCGAAGAAATCCTTTACCCCGCACTTGAAGATTTTCAGATTGATATTTTGATTGGCGAAGGACCGGCGGCACGCAGCGTCAAGCTCGATCTACAGCCTTTTACGCTTGTGGGGGCCACAACCCGTGCCGGGATGCTGACCAACCCGCTACGCGACCGCTTCGGGATCGTGTCGCGCCTTGAGTTTTATACCCCCGACGAGCTCACACGCATTGCCACCCGCAGCGCCGGCTTATTACAGGTACCCATCACCCCAGAAGGCGCCTCTGAAGTCGCCCGACGCGCACGCGGCACCCCGCGTATCGCGAACCGGTTGCTGCGCCGTGTGCGCGACTACGCGCAGGTCAAAGCCAACGGCACCATCGATGATACCGTTGCCAAGGCCGCGCTTGCAATGCTTGAAGTCGACCCGCAAGGCTTAGATTTAATGGACCGTAAATTACTTGAAGCCATTATTCATAAGTTCGATGGTGGCCCAGTTGGGGTGGATAGCTTGGCAGCCGCCATCGGCGAAGAGCGTGACACCATTGAGGATGTCATCGAGCCCTACCTAATTCAACACGGTTATTTGCAGCGCACCTCGCGCGGGCGGATGGCCACGCAAACCACTTGGCGCCATTTGGGTTTGAAACCACCAAGCACGACAGCAGACGGAAAACTGTTCGATTGAAGGATCAGGCTTTGCTGCCGCAGCACCCGCGGCTGTTAGGCTAAACAGACATATCTCAATGCTACAGACTGTCATCGCCGAGCGATGAGTCGCTGCAAACTTAGCAAATCAATTTGCGTCTTCAAACTCGGCAATGCACGCCAAAATCGATTCGCCATACGACTCAAGTTTTTTAACACCGACGCCGTTGACGTGTGAAAGTGCCTCGAGGCTATCGGGGCGGGCTAACGCAATCTCACGCAAACTCGCATCGTGAAAAATCACGTAAGCAGGTACACCATGGCTGCGCGCAATACCAGCGCGCCAATTGCGCAAGGCCTCAAAAATCGGCTGCGCTGCACGCGGCAAATCAGATTGGGAGGCTTTGCTACGAGGGGTGGCACTTGCACGCCCCGAACGCTCGGTCGCGCGCTCGGCTTCACGACGGAGTAGCAAGGTGCGCTCGCCCTTTAACACTGCACGGCTTTGATCGGTGAGCGCAAGGGTGCCGTAGCCCTCTTGATCCACCATCAACAAACTATGCGCGAGTAATTGCCGCAAGACACTGCGCCAGGCCTGCTCTGACAGATCTTGCCCAATGCCAAAAACCGTCAGCGAACCGTGACCATGCTCAAGGACACGCGGCGTTTGTTTGCCGCGCAAAATGTCAATTAAATGACCGGCGCCATAACGTTGGCCGCGCTCTTTCCAAAGCCGATAGATCGTTGACAACATTTTTTGAGCGGCCACCGTGCCATCCCAAGCCTCAGGAGGCACCAAACAATTATCGCAATTGCCGCAGGCCGCCATCGTTTGGCCAAAATATTGCAACAAGCGCTGGCGACGGCACGAAATGGTTTCGCATAAGCCAAGCATGGCATCTAACTGCGAGCCTAAGCGGCGCCTGAACGCGTCGTCGCCACTGGATTCGTCAATCATGCGACGCTGCTGCACCACATCTTGCAGCCCATAGGCCAGCCACGCGGTCGCCGGCATACCGTCGCGCCCTGCTCTGCCAGTTTCTTGGTAATAGCCCTCAACCGACTTAGGCATATCAATATGCGCCACAAAGCGCACATCAGGCTTATCAATCCCCATGCCAAACGCAATGGTGGCCACCATCACGATTCCGTCTTCACGCAAAAATCTGGATTGATTTTGAGCGCGCACCGCAGCGCCTAACCCAGCATGGTAAGGCAGGGCCTCGATGCCATGACCACACAAAAACTCGGCAGTCTCGTCAACCTTGTTGCGCGACAAGCAATACACGATGCCCGCATCGCCAGAGTGTTCTTGCCGCAGCAATTGCAACAGTTGCTTACGCACCTCTTGTTTTTCGACGATGTGATAGCGAATATTAGGTCGATCAAAACTCGCCACAAAATGGCGTGCATCACCAAGCGCGAGGCGCTCGGCGATTTCGGTACGGGTGACATCGGTGGCCGTGGCAGTGAGCGCAAGGCGCGGCACGTCTGGCCAGCGCTCGTGCAACATCGACAAACCAAGGTATTCAGGTCTGAAGTCGTGCCCCCATTGCGACACACAATGCGCCTCGTCGATCGCAAACAAAGCTAATTTGCCTCGCGAAAGCAATTGTAGGCAGCGGTCAGTCAGCAGACGTTCGGGGGCGACATACAACAGGTCAAGCTCGCCGGCCAGAAAAGCCTGCTCGACTTCGCGCGAATCTTGCCAATCTTGCGTTGAGTTTAAAAATGCCGCCCGAACACCAAGTTCTGTCAACGCATCCACTTGATCCTGCATCAAGGCGATCAAGGGTGAGATCACAATCCCGACCCCCGCACGAACAAGCGCAGGTACCTGATAACAAAGAGATTTTCCACCACCCGTGGGCATCAGCACTAAGGCGTCACCACCACCGATGACGTGCTCGACGATGGCCTGCTGGTCGCCGCGAAACGACTCATAGCCAAACACCGTTGCCAGCACGCGGGCGGCGCCAGATTTGGCCTTTGCATCAATCGTCATTGTCATGCAGATATTGTAGGGGATTCGCCCAGGATGCATGCAACGCAAGAAGATCATTTCAATTGATTTCAAGTCGCTTGCCCAAAACCACGCCACGTTGCACACTCTTGCCATGGACTCACAAACAAGCACTGAACCTCGAATCAAAATTTTAGTGGTCGATGACGACCCTGCGCTTCGTCAACTTTTAGCCGACTATCTGAACAAGCATGGCTTTGACACCCTGCTTGCCCCCAATGCCACCGATCTCGCGGCACGCATCTTACGCTTTGCGCCTGAACTGATTGTGCTTGACCGAATGATGCCCGGTGGCGACGGCGCCGAAGCGTGCCGTGCGCTGCGCGCACAAGGCGAAGACATCCCAGTGATTCTGTTAACGGCGCGCGATGAATCGGTTGACCGAATTATCGGCCTTGAGGCAGGTGCAGATGACTATGTCGGCAAGCCATTTGACCCGCGCGAACTACTCGCCAGGATTCAAGCCGTGCTGCGGCGCAAACGCGGCGCCTCGGCTCTGACCAAAAATGCGCCAGTCCAGTTTGGCGCCTTTACCTTCGATCCCGTCATGCGACAACTGCTGCGCGGCGCTGTGACCGTCAAGCTGACCGGAGGTGAAATCAACCTGCTTGAAGCCTTAATTCGCAATCCAGGCAAGCCACTTTCGCGTGAACGCCTGCTCACCCTAGCGCGCGATGACGAGTCTGGCGAACGCAATGACCGGGCCATCGACATCGCCATTTTGCGCTTGCGCCGCGCCCTCGAAGACGACCCTAAACAGCCACGCTGGATACAAACGGTATGGGGCACTGGCTATCGCTTTTCGCCGTGAACGCGTTCAAGGTTTTGCTTCCGCAGTCGTTTCGCTCACGACTCATGTTGTTAGTGCTGGCAACGGTGCTGGCCGGTCAGGCCGCAACACTTTATTTAGTCTCAATATACCAGCGTAACCATGCTCAAACCGTAGCTTTAGATTTACTCGCGACTACCATTCGTACCTTGCAGTACTCAATGGAACACGTGCCTCCGCCTGAGCGTGCAGAGTTCGTGCGTCAGGCCTCTCAAGATCAGTGGCGCCTATGGTCCAATCCGCTACCCAACGATGCACGACTGCAACGCAGAGCCCCTAGAAACGAGCAAGCGGCGACGCGTACGCCTCAGCCAAGAGCAGGGCAAGCGCCGCACGAAGAGTTTTCAACCGACGACGTTAGGCTTGGGCTTGTTCGCTTGATTGGGCGCTTGAATAAACGGCTAAGCGGAGACAGCCGTGTCGCCCTGTCGCGCGGGCCCATTCCAGAACTATATATTTCGCTCACCCGTCCCAACGAAACCGAATTACCTCGCCATCGCGAGTGGTTAGTCATCCCGCTTGACCGTATTGATCCACCAGTAGCCACTTCTCTGGTCATCTGGTGGCTGAGTGGGCTTGCCGTGTTGCTGCTGCTTGCGGCGTGGTTTTCGTGGCACATCACACGATCGATCACACGCTTAGTCGATGCGACCGATCGATTGGCTGCCGGTAAACCCGCTCGCGTTGCACCGGCAGGCCCTGCCGAAATCAAACGCCTGGGTGAACGTTTTAATGCCATGCTCGACGCACTGAGCCAATCAGAGGCCACACGCCGCACCTTGCTGGCGGGGTTGCCCCATGATCTGAAAGCACCGCTGTCACGTATGTGGTTACGGATTGAGATGACTGATGATCTGTCGCTCAAAGATGGGATGCGCAAAGATTTACAAGACATGCAGAAAATGGTGGATCAATTTATTCAGTATTTGCGCGGTTCTGACCCTGCGACCTATCATTTTGCGACGTTTGCGATGAACGATTGGGTCACCGAGCGTGTTGCAAACTGGAGCGGTGCGAGCAATGAGGTGGTCATGCTGGGTACACCGACTTCGGCCATGATGAGCGCAGACAGCGTAGCGCTCTCGCGCCTGCTTGATAACTTAATCAGCAATGCCCTCCATCATGGCGCACCACCCGTAGAGGTCTCTCTGAGCGTCGTAGAAAATTGGATATTGCTCACCGTAACCGATCACGGACCGGGCATTGCACCCGAGCGACGTGCCGAAGCGGTCAAGCCTTTTGTGCGGCTCGACGAAGCGCGCACGCGAACGGGAAACGTTGGCTTGGGCTTGGCGTTAGTCGAAGCCATTGCCCTCGCGCATGGCGGTACGCTAACGCTCGATCAAGCGGATGATCATGGCGGACTTAAGGTTGAGCTGCGTTTGCCACTGGCCGCTTAGTCATTACCGTTTTGGCTAGCGGTTGAACAGCAGCCCCTACTCGTTGCAACCGTTAGCTAAAGAGCACACATTCATGCATAACAACCGTCACGGCGCGCGACCAAACAGCCCCCGGTACGTCATCAGATTAAAAATCACCATGATCGGCAAAGCCACGACCGTGGCAGCCAACACCAGTTGCAACGATCCTTGGGCCGCCGCAGCGTCCCACAACGTCAGGTGATCAAGGATCACAAACGGAAACATACTGTAGGTCAAGCCGCTGAGCATCGCGCAAAATAAAATTAAGCACAAGGTAAAGGGCAGCCATACCAAGTGTCGGTAGCGCGGTAGCACCACTCGACTCAGGCTCATATCAATCCCTACAAAACACGCCAACATCAACAACCAAACCGGAGCCGCCATGACAAGATTCGTGGCACTGCTCCATTTGTAAAAAATAGCGGGGTTCGCCAGGCCCAGTGCGATCGACACAGCAACCATCCCTGCGGCTGTCCAACGAATCGCATGGCGCGCCCAATGCGCGGCAAACAACTGCGGCTTGTCTTGCAAACGCATCACCAACCAGCAGGCACCCAGCAAGCCGTAGGCGGCGACGGCACACAGCGCAATGAAACCGGTAAACCACAAGACTGGTGCGTCCTGTTGAGCGCCCAAGACCAGTTGAGCAACCATTGCGCCATGACCAAATGCGGTTAACACCGAACCCAACCAAAACAAGGCAATCCAGCGATTGCGCTTTTCGGTTGCTGCCCGAATTCGAAATTCAAAGGCCACGCTGCGCAGCATGACGCCGATCATTGTTAAAGACATGGGCACATAAAGCGCCCCAAGCACCGCCCCCCAAGCCAGCGGAAACGCCGTCAAGAACAACCCAAGCGCCAATAACCACCAAAATCCATTGGCATCACGCAAGGGGCTCAAGACCACCATTAACTGCGGGCGGGATTGTTGGGGCGCCAGCAGCACCAGTATCCCCACACCAATATCGAAACCGTCAAACAGGGCGGCACCCACAATTAAGATAAAGAGCAGCGCCATCATGAGCAAAGGCATCCAAAACGCTGGATTACTCGCCTCTAGACCCAGCGAAGCGGATAAGGCGCTAATCATGGCCGCATCCCAGGTTTACGTACCGGAACAACACCAAAGCGCGCAGCGTGCCAAAGCATTTGCACAAAACCAGCCAACATAACGGCATAGGTCGCGACTGCACCGGCCAGAACCCAAGCCAGCGTCGCTGGGGCAACCTCAGCCAATGCATCTTGTTGTAACAACGCGCCCCACACCAAGTAGGGCGAGCGACCTAAATCAGAGAGGTTCCAGCTAAGTAACCACGTGACCACACCCAAGCCTACACCCCATACTTGTACGCGCAATAACCACTTGGGCTGACCTGCTGGATCAAACCCTTTGCGCAACCCCACAAATAGCGTCAGCGCAATCAATACAGTGGCTAAGGCACCGACCAGTAACGCCCCACGCACGAGCCAAAATAACAACACAACGGGCGGCAGAATCTCACCCGCTCGATCCAAGCCGATCACGGCTGCGTTGGTCTGCTTACCTAGCCATCTCTGGGGGTTCAGCTCAGAGGCCAAAAAAACGTCTATCGACCGTTTATGAAGATTGGGCGAGCCTAGCCACACCCAAGCCGGCGCCGCCGCACTTTGCCAGATCCCCACCTGGGCCGCCGCAACAGCGGGCTGATAGCGGGCCACCATCCTCGCGTTGCCATCAAAAGCGGCCCAATACAGCACAACGGCGCACGCAGACACGAGCACCCCCGTGCGAAACGACAAGCGCTCACCCTCGTCGCTCGGGCGGCGCAGCGCCTGCCACGCCGTGATGCACTGCAAGAGCAAACCAGCCACTAAAAACGCACCCGCGACAAATCCCAGCGAACGCCAAAAGACAAAAGGGGTCCAGATGACCTCGCTCCAGGCATAGACCTGATAGCGCCCGTCGATTAGACCGGCGCCCACCGGAGCCTGTGCCCAGGTATGCAAGACAATGGCCCAAAATAGGGTAAACGTCAGCCCAAGGGCCACCATCAGCACCGCGAAAAAATGGGCGCGCGGCGACACGCGGCGCTGACCAAATAGCACCACACCCATAAACACTGACTTTGTGACAAAAAAAGTGGTGAGGCCAAAGGCCAACAAAGGGCCCGCCACGTTACCAGTGCGTTCAATCAATTCAGGCCACAGCGTGCCAAACTCAACGAGCACCGGCAAGGCTGTCGCCAACGCCAAAAAAAAGGACAAGGCAAAAATCCTGACCCAAAACCGATACGCGGTCGTCCAGCCAGAGACTGGAGCCTTCCAGGCACGAAACCGAAACACGCACAAAATCCAGCCCAACGCCATGGCAAGCGCGGCAAATAAAACGTGCATGTTCAGACTCAGGGCGAACTGCGCGCGGGCGAGAAAAAGTGCTGAAATTTCCATGATCTGGGCTAGTGTAGACCGGTCGTGGCAAAATGATCCTTTCGCTACGGCCTCAATACTCTCAATCCTGTATGACCACAGACTCTGTTTTACCAGTAACAACCAATTTTTTACGCAATATTATTGAAGCCGACCTGGGAGCCCAGCGCTTTGCGGGCAAGCTGTGGGCCGGCCTTCCGGGGCCCGCGTCTGTTCAGGCAGGCGGCTCGCCCGACCCTGCCAAGATCCGCACACGGTTTCCGCCCGAGCCCAACGGCTATCTGCATATTGGTCACGCCAAGAGCATTTGCCTGAACTTTGGCTTGGCGCGCGACTATGGTGGCGTATGCCACCTGCGTTTTGACGATACCAACCCCGAAAAAGAAGAGCAAGAATACGTCGATGGCATCATTGACGCGGTCAAGTGGCTGGGGTTTAACTGGCAAGCACATGGCACTGATCACTTGTTTTTTGCCAGCGATTATTTTGGTGTGATGTATGACTGTGCGTTAGCGTTGATCCAAGCCGGCCACGCTTACGTTGACGAGCAAAGCCCCGAACAAATGCGCTCCATGCGCGGCACACTCACCGAAGCGGGCCAAAATTCGCCCTGGCGCGAGCGCCCTGTCGCTGACTCAACCCGCTTACTGAACGAAATGCGCGACGGCAAGCATGCGGACGGCAGTATGGCGTTACGCGCAAAGATTGATATGGCTTCGCCCAATATCAATTTGCGTGACCCCGTCTTGTACCGGATCCGGCATGCAACCCACCACCGCACCGGTGACCAATGGTGCGTTTACCCGATGTACGCCTTTGCCCATCCAATCGAAGATGCACTCGAAGGCATCACCCACAGCATCTGCACGCTCGAGTTTGAAGATCAACGCCCGTTTTATGACTGGACACTGAATCGTCTCAATGAGCTCGGCAAGTTAGCAGCCCCCCTGCCTCATCAGTACGAATTTGCCCGGCTCAACATGAGCTATATCGTGACGAGCAAACGCAAACTCCTGCAGCTGGTCAAAGAGGGTCACGTCACGGGTTGGGATGACCCACGCATGCCAACCATTGTGGGCCTACGCCGCCGCGGCTACACCCCCGAGGCTTTGCGTCTGTTCTGTGAGCGCACCGGTGTGTCAAAAAATAACGCTCGCATTGACTACAGCTTATTGGATCAGGCATTGCGCGAAGTGCAAGACCCGGTTGCGCCCCGTTCAGTGGCCATTCTTGATCCTTTAAAGCTTGTCATTACTAACTTTCCAGAGGGCCAAGTCGAACCGTGTCAGGCGCCGCGCAACCCGCACGACCCGCAGGCGGGTCAGCGCCAGTTTGGCTTTACCCGTGAGCTATGGATTGAGCATGAAGACTTCGCTGAGGTGCCGCCTTCCAAGTACTTTAGGTTGTTTCCGGGCAATTCGGTGCGCTTGAAGTACGGCTATGTGGTCACCTGCACAGGCTTTGTTAAGGATGCCTCAGGCAAAGTGACTGAAGTGCATGCCGAATACAACCCTGACACCAAAAGTGGCACGGCCGGCTCAAATGCCGTTAAGGTCAAAGGCACCGTGACTTGGATTAGTGCGGCGCAAGCCATCCCTGCTGAGATTCGCCTCTACGACCGGCTGTTTTCAGAGCCGTTTCCGGATGCGGGCGACAACGACTTTTTGGCCTGCCTGAATCCAAATTCGGCGCAAAGCGTCACGGCGTGGCTCGAGCCGGGTACAGTCGCGACTCTCGGCATCGTCTCTCAGTTTGAACGGCTGGGTTACTTTGCTGTCGACTCGGTTGACTCGACCCTTGAGCGACCAATTTTTAATCGCGTCACCACCTTAAAAGACACATGGGCCGCTGGCGTCTGAGGTATTATTCTTAGCCATGACGACCGAAATTTCACCCCTCGATTTTAAAAGTGCCACGCTCTATGCGATCAGAGTGGTGCTTCAGCACGCTGATACCAAAGCGCTCGTCAAAGCGCTTAAAAAACGCATGGCTGACGCAGGGGCTTTTTATGAAAACGAACCCGTGGTCCTTGATGCCGGTGCGGTCGACGCTGTGATTGACTGGGTGCCGTTACTCAAGGCTTTTGCTGACCACCGCCTGCCTGTCATTGGGGTGGTGGCGCAAGGCGATAACCTAGCCGCAGCCAAGGCCTGCGGGCTTGCGGCGGTTGACTTATCGACGAGCCCCGTGCGCAACGCCTCAGATACGCAAACGGCGGCCTCTGTGGCCGAGCCGGTGACGGCGAACATACCTGCGCCAGCGGCGGCTGATGAGGCCGCAAGCGCTGCAAAACCGGCAGCAGCAGCGGGTGGCACTGATCAAGCAGCCGCGACAACTTCGGCCATGAAATCGGCGACGAACGCCGCAACCCACACTGACATCCCAGCGGCGGCCCCAACTATGGTGGTACGTGGCCCCTTACGCTCGGGTCAGCGAGTCTACGCTCGCCAAAGTGATTTGATCGTGATGGGTGTAGTCAGCCGTGGCGCCGAAGTGATTGCGGATGGCAATATTCATGTTTACGGCCCGCTGCGTGGCAAAGCCATGGCAGGTGCGCGCGGCGACACGGCAGCCCGTATCTTTACGACGGCGCTCGACGCCGAGCTTGTCGCTGTTGCTGGTATTTATCGTGTGATAGATTCAAAATTACCGGCCGAGCTGCACCAGCGTCCGGCCGTGATTCAGTTACAAAAAGACGCGTTGCATCTGACGCCTCTTGAAAAATAATCGTTCAATATCGCAGTCCTATATAAAGGTTAGTCAGTCATGACACGTATCGTAGTGGTGACCTCAGGTAAAGGTGGTGTGGGCAAAACCACTACCAGCGCCAGTTTTTCGTCGGGCTTGGCCCTGCGTGGTTTTAAAACCGCCGTGATCGATTTTGACGTGGGCCTGCGTAATCTTGACTTGATCATGGGCTGCGAGCGCCGCGTGGTCTATGACTTTGTCAACGTGATTCAAGGCGAAGCCACGCTTAACCAAGCCTTGATCAAAGATAAAAACTGCGACAATCTATTTGTTTTACCAGCCTCGCAAACACGCGATAAAGATGCGCTGTCTAAAGAAGGTGTCGAGAAAGTCATCAACGACCTCAAAGAGATGGGGTTTGATTACATTGTGTGCGATTCACCCGCGGGTATTGAAACAGGCGCCCTGTTAGCAGCATATTTTGCCGATGACGCGCTGGTTGTCACAAACCCAGAGGTCTCTTCGGTACGCGACTCGGATCGTATCTTGGGTATTTTGGCCTCAAAATCCCGCCGCGCCATCGAAGCGGATGAACCGATCAAAGAATACCTGCTGCTCACCCGCTATAACCCCAAACGCGTCGAAGGCGGCGAGATGCTTTCGCTCAAAGACATCGAAGATATCTTACGCATCAAACTGATTGGCGTGATCCCCGAGTCTGAGTCTGTTTTGCAGGCTTCTAATCAGGGCTTGCCTGCGATTCACCTCAAAGATACCGACGTCTCTGAAGCATATCAAGATGTGGTCGCGCGCTATTTAGGCGAAGAAAAACCATTGCGTTTTGTCGACTACGAAAAGCCAGGCCTCTTTAAGCGCCTGTTTGGAGGCAAATGATGTCTTTTCTGTCCTTTTTGCTTGGCGAGAAAAAAAAGTCCGCCAGCGTTGCTAAAGAGCGCTTGCAGATTATTTTGGCCCACGAACGCGGTGGGCACAGTGCTACGCCTGACTACCTGCCAGCGTTGCAACGCGAACTCATCGCGGTGATTTCTAAGTACGTCAAAATCAATCCTGAAGACATCAAGGTCAGTCTCGAACGACAAGATAGCCTCGAAGTGCTTGAAGTCAAAATCGAAATGCCGCAACGCTAAGGCTATACCAAAATCTAAAAAGCTTAGCGCTTTGAAGAGCCTCAAACCGTTGAATACACCTTCAATTGTTTGGGGTTTTTATATTGAATCGATGAGTCTTTCTTTTCAATACAAGCTGCGTACAGCAACAATCGTGCAATCTCTTTTTTTGCGATATGATCATCTGAGGTGACAACCCTCTAATCTGAACTTTTCAAAATAATTAAAAAGTCTGATGAACATTGCAAAATCCTTTCTTTCACGCGCACTCAGTCATCCTGAGCTCAAGGCGCTGACTTGCGGCAAACAAACGCTAACCTATGGCCAACTGGCACAACGTGTGCACGGTCTGGCCGGTGGCTTGTTAAACACCCTGCATCTTGCGCCCGGCGCGCGCGTGATTCTGTGCATGGAAAACCGCAACGCGTTTATCGAGGTGCTGTTTGCCACCTGGACTGCGGGGCTCTGCGCGGTGCCAGTGAACGCAAAACTGCACCCGCGCGAAGTGAAACCGATCGCGTTAGATTCTGGTGCAGCGGTAGTTTTCACCAGCGCCTCTTTGTATGCAGGGTTGGCCGAGGCGCTTGCTGATCTACCTGGTCAACGACAAATCATTGTGGTCGACGATGACGCCTACGAAGGCTACGTACGCTCGAAACCTGTGCCCTGCGCCTCGATGCTGCCTGATGACCTGGCTTGGATTTTTTATACCAGCGGCACGACCGGCGTCCCCAAAGGCGCGATGCTGTCGCACCGCAACCTGATCAGCATGAGCTTGCAATACGGCGCCGATGTCGATTGCGTGCGACCCGGTCAAACCATGTTGCATGTCGCACCGCTCTCGCATGGCGCGGGGCTTTATGCTCTACCGCATTTATTTGGCGGTGGTCATCAAGTGATTGAAGAGAGCTTCAGCACCGATCTGGTCTTTGCAGCCTTGCACCAGTATCCAGATGTCACCTTATTTGCTGCGCCCACCATGCTGTCGCGCATGATTCGCTCGGCCGAAGGCATCAAGAACCCGGCGGGTAATCTGCTGACCGTGTTTTATGGCGGCGGCCCGATGTACGTCAGCGATCTGGTACAGACCCTTGATTTACTTGGGCCACGCCTCGTACAAATTTATGGACAAGGCGAAAGCCCCATGACCATGACCGCGCTATCTAAGATGGATCACGAAGGGCCCCGCGATGAGGCGCACATGGCACGCTTAGCGTCTTGTGGCACGGCGCGTACGGGTGTTGAAGTGCGAGTGGTCGGCGAAGACGGTAAAGAGTTACCGCCGGGTGAACTGGGTGAAGTGGTGTCACGCAGTGACACCCGCATGCTGGGCTACTGGAACAACCCCAAAGCCACTGCGTCGGCCATCAAAGACGGCTGGCTCTGGACGGGCGACATCGGCACCATGGATGCCAAGGGTTACCTGACACTGCGCGATCGCTCAAAAGATATGATCATTCGCGGTGGCTCAAATATTTATCCGCGCGAAATCGAAGAAGTGTTGTTACGTCACCCTGCTTTAGCAGAGGTGTCGGTGGTGGGTCGCGAAGAGCCAGACCTAGGCGAAGAGCCCGTTGCCTTTGTCGTAGTCAAGCCTGGCATGACCATCACCACCGACGAAATGGATACCTTGTGTTTGGACAACATGGCGCGCTTTAAGCGCCCACGCGAATATTTCTTCAGTGATGATTTGCCCAAAAACAATTACGGAAAAATTCTTAAAACAGAGCTGCGCAAGCAACTCGCCAAAGGAAAATAATCATGCGTGACGTCTTTGTAGCGGGTATCGGCTCAACCACCTTCGGCAAACATATTGCCACGCCGATTGAATCGTTGGCCGTTGAGGCCGCCGCACGTGCCATCGTTGAATCGGGTATCGACCGCGAGCGTATCGGTGCCTTGTATTTAGGTAACTTCATCAGCGGTCCACTCACCGGCAAAGAGGTCTTGGCTGGTATCGTGGGCGAGCGTTTAGGGTTGGGCAATATCCCCTGCACCAAGGTCGAAGGCGCCTGTGCCTCGGGTGGCATCGCTTTCAGGCACGCCTGGATCGCGATCGCCAGCGGCATGTGCGATGCCGTGATGGTGGTGGGCGTTGAGAAAATGACCCACGCGTCAACCGCTGAAGTGACGTCGGCCTTGAACTGCGCCATGGATAACGAAAACGATGGGCCCAGTGGCCTGACATTTCCGGGGTTGTTTGGTATGGCCTGGCGTATTCATGCAAGCCAATACGGCACCACACGTGAAGACATCGCAGCAGTCGTCATCAAAAACAAAGCCAATGGTTTGAAGAACCCCTTGGCGCAAATGGGGGCCTCGTTAACCCTTGAGCAAATTTGTGCGTCAACCATGATCGCAGACCCCTTGCAAATGTTTGACTGCTGCCCCGCCAGCGACGGGGCTGCAGCGATCGTACTGTGCGCCGAGCCTTTGCTGTCGGGCCAGGCACGGCAAAACAAAATCCGCGTGTTGGCGTCAGCGCAAACCAGTGGGTCACCGCGTATTGCCAATCACCCCGACCTGTGTTCGTTTGAAGCCACCGTCACCGCCGCACAAAAGGCCTACGAACAATCAGGGCTTCAAGCCAAAGATATTGACGTTTGCGAATTACATGATTGCTTTTCGATCGCCGAGATTATCGACAGCGAAGACCTAGGCCTGGTGCCCCGTGGCCTGGGTGGCAAATGGGCCGCCGAAGGCCGCACCGGTATGCAAGGTGATGTCGCCATCAACCCAAGCGGTGGTTTGCTGGCTAAGGGGCATCCCGTGGGCGCAACCGGTATTGGTCAAATCTACGAAGTGGTCAAACAGTTGCGTGGCGAGCACACCAATCAAGTCGCCAATGCGCGCATCGGTATGACGCACAACCTAGGTGGCACTGGCGTTGCCTGTACCGTCAATATTTTAGGGCGCGATTAATCATGTCGAATTCAACCCTTTTTAAGCCAGAGATGCTGACGTTTCACCAATGCGCCAAATGCGGTACCTTGGATGCAGCTTGCATTAACACCTGCGCGAAATGCTTGGCTAGCGAGATGAACCCAGTTCAAATTGCCGGCATTGGTAAGCTTGTGAGCTGGACCGCTGTGCGTAAACCGCCTTTACGTTTCAAGGCCGATGGTATGTATTACGTTGGCGTCTTTGACCTGGATAACGGCTTTCGGGTCACCGGTCGCTTTTTGCCAGAAGACGGCGATCAGTTGGGCGACCCTGTTGTTGCCGTCCCCACCACCGTGACCGAGTCAACAGGCCCCGTTACACCCACCTTTCGAGTGCAAAAGAATGTCTGATATTACCTATGAAAAGCACGGCGCAGTGCGACTGATCACCATCAATCGCGCCGACAAAATGAATTCGTTGACTTTTGAAGCCAACGACGACCTAGTGGCCGCCTGGCACGAGTTTGATAACGACGAGTCAGCGCGCGCTGCAGTCATCACCGGCGCAGGCGACAAAGCCTTTTGCGCAGGCGCAGACTTAAAAACCTACACCATGGATTTTGCCCGAGCGCCCGCGCAAGAGTTTCGTAAAAAATATACTAACGGCCCGGGCATTGGCGGCATCACGCGCAACCTTGATATCGACAAACCGATTGTCGCCGCCGTGAACGGTTTTGCGATTTCGGGGGGCTTTGAATTGTCGCTCGCCTGCGATCTGCGCTTTTGCTCACCCAACGCTGAGTTTGCCCTGCAAGACGCCAAATGGGGCTTTCATGCCTGCGATGGCGGGCTCATTCGTTTACCCCAAATTATCGGCATGGGCCACGCCATGGAGATCATCCTCTCGGGCGAACGTGTCGATGCCGAACACGCGTACCGCATTGGTCTGGTCAATCGCATTTATCCACACGCTGATTTGCTGCAAAAGACCTTGGATTACGCTGCCATGCTCGCGACGCGTGCGCCTTTATCGCACCGCTTTGCCAAAGAAGTGGTGCGCCGCTCAATGGGCATGCATATGGACGAGGCACTGAAATGGGAGTCGCGTTCGTTCAGGGATGTCGCCTTTACTGCAGACCTTGAAGAAGGCGTGAACTCGTTTAAAGAACGTCGCGAGGCTAAGTTTAAGGGTAATTAGGGGTATGTATTTGTAAAAAATCATAGTAAAGTTTTGTGCAAGCGTCAGGCTACAGAAACGAAAAACACAGTAGGCCTGAGATAACTTTTTGCAAAAGCATCTAGCCTGATAGACGAAAATCGCAGCGGGCTCGATAAAAAAATATCAATCCGGAGACAAAGAAATGAAGACAGCCTTCAAACGCAGCATTTGGCAAGTCGCACTCGCCTCAGCCTTTATCACCTGCGCAGCCACGTCACTTGCGCAAGTCAAAGTGGGTGTCATCCAGGGCCTAAGTGGCCCACCCGCGATCGTTGACTTTGGCGAATCGTACCTACAGGGTATTAAGCTTGCCCTCAAAGATTATCAAGCAGCCGGTGGCAAGACAAAAATTGAACTAGTCGTCTATGACGACGAAGCCAATCCTCAGCGTGCGGTGTCTTTAGCGCAACGTCTCATCCAAAATGACAAAGTCCCTGTCGTCATCGGTACGGTCAGTAGCGGCAACGTGTTGGCGATGGCACCGATCTTGCAAAAGGCTGGTATCCCTTTGATGGCGGGCCCTGGCATTGCCACCAACATCACTACCCAATTCATTAACGAAAAGCCTAGCTATATTTTTAGATGCTCGATGGTCGAGAAATTTCAGATTGATCAGATGCTTGACTGGGGCGCAAAAACCTTTAAGCGCATCGGTTTAGTGCATTCAACCACGGGCTATGGCAACTTCGCAGCGAAAGAGATCCAAGAGGGTCTCAAAAAACGTGGCATGGATTTAGTCGCAATCGAAGCAGCTGCGCCTGGTGTCAATGACTTGACCCCGCAAATGGTCAAACTGCGTGATGCCAAAGTCGAACTCGTCTTGAACTTTCACGAGTCCTTCGAATTACCTTTCCGCCCAATGCCACGCATCAATTACAAGCCTGTTGTAGCGGGTAACTGGGGGCTGTCCTCACAAAAGGTTCTTGAGATTGTTGGCAAAGACGCCATCGAAGGCACTGTGATGGGCCAGGCACTTGATGTCGGCACGGCGCGCGCTAAAAGTTTTGACGAGCGGATGCAAAAAGAATACGGTAAAGAATATCGTTGGCCTGTCGTCACCTCGTTAGGGTACGACGCTGCGCAAATCGTCTTCAAAGCCGTTAATCAAGTCGGCAAAGCAGACCCTGAAGCCATTCGCAATGCCATCGAAAATATCTCTGGCATTGAAGCGGTTTCAGCCACACCCGCTAAACCCTTCAGCCCAACGGATCACGAGTGCCTTGACTACGAAAACGTCTTCTTAGGCGTCTGGAAAAATGGTGTTGTGACCCGTTTGAAATACTAAGATGGAGCTCGGCAACCTGATCCAGGTGCTGTCGGGCGGCCTGGCGATGGGGGCGATTTACGTCCTCGTCGCGCTTGGTCTCTACATCACCCACCTGACGACCCATCGCGTTAACTTCGGGCAAGGCGACTTTTTAATGGTCGGGGCATTTTTGCTCTTGCTGTTTCGCAAACTCGACATCCCACTTGGCTTAGCCGTTGTGGCGGTTATAGTGATTCTTGCCGTGATGGGCTGGCTGTTAGATCGCGTCGCGATCCGCCCGCTTGATCGCAAAAAAGATACCTTGATTGGTGCCTATTCGTGGATGCTCACGACCGCAGGCGTTGCTTTGATCTTGCAAAACGTGATCGAACTTGGCTTTGGCAAAACTTCACAATATTCAGCCCCACTGTTCAGTGCTAAACGTGATGAAGTTGTGCAGGTCTTGGGCGCAGGGTTATTCGTAGAAGAAATTTTAGTGATTGTGGCCGCAGTGTTAATCGTCGGCCTCTTTTACGGCTTCATGTTTCATTCGCGCTGGGGCAAGGCGATTCAAGCCGTTGCGTTTAATCCAGAGGCGGCCATGCTGCTGGGCATCCATACCAATCGCGTCAAGGTTGGTGTGTTTGTGATTGCTTCGATCCTAGCTGCGGTCGCCGGTGTGCTGATCGGCCCGATCGTGACCATCAACCCACAAATGGGTTTAGTCTTGACGATCAAAGCCTTGATCGTGGCGGCAATTGGCGGCTTTGCGAACCCGGTTGGTATCTTGATTGGTGGGATTTTGTTTGGCGTGTTCGAATCGCTTTCGAATTATGTTGATTCTGGCTTTGGTGATTTGTATCCCCTGCTTGCGGCCTTAATCATTATTGCGATCAAACCTTCTGGTCTGTTTTCAGAGAGGAGCGCAGATGTCAGATAACACTCTGCAGGCGCGCACGTTGCAAGCGCGCCCCTCAAACCGCTTGCCTTACGCCATCGCGATCGCGATATTTTTGTTATTGCCCTGGCTGCCGGTCAATGGGTTCTACATCTTTTTGGCACAAACGTTTTTTTATACCGCAATTGCCGTCACGGGTTTGAATCTGTTGTTGGGTTTATCTGGCCAGATGTCGATTGGCCAGGCTGGGTTCTATGCTTTAGGCGCCTATGGCTCTGCCCTCACCTCGCTTAAGTTGGGCTGGCCTGTACCGCTGTCGATCACGTTTGGCGTCTTGATTGCCGCTATCGGTGGCGGCTTGGTTGGCGTCTTTGCGTTGCGTACCCGTGGCTTGTATTTAGCCATGACAACGCTCGCCGTTGGCTATATTTTGGATATCGTTGGGCAACGCTGGATCAGCTTGACCGGCGGCGCGATGGGCTTATCAGGGGTGCCAAGCCTTGATCTTGGCTTTCCTAAAATGTCTGCCACGGTGTTCTTTTACGTGTCGGGCGGCAGTCTGATTATCGTGCAGCTGTTGGCCGACTTTATCAATCAAAGCCGGCTCGGGCGCAACCTACGTGCAATTCGCGAATCAGAAGTCTTTGCCGCGTCAGTGGGCGTTGAAGTCAGCCTCTGGAAAGCCGCCATCTTTGCGTTTGCTGCAGCGTTGGCCGGTTTAGGTGGCGCGTTTTTCGCTCACCAGTCTGGGTATGTGGGCAGTGATGCATTTTCAGTGCGTTTGAGTATCGCCCTCTTAATCGCTACAGTTGTCGGCGGCCTGGGCACTAAGACCGGGCCCTTGCTAGGCACCTTGATCTTAATGGCGATTGTTGAGGTGATTGCGGATATTCATAAATATGGCTTGCTGATTTATGGCTCGATTTTATTAATCGTGCTGCTGGCGTTTCCTAAAGGTGCGGCAGGTTTGATTAGTAGTCTGGCGCTGCGCTTCAAAGGGGGCGCCAGCAACAGCACCACCACTTCTGTGCAAGACGGCGAGCACACCAGCGCAGCTGCCGTCACTCACCCTGGTGCAGACATCACTGGCACGGATCCCTCCACTGGCGCAACGATCAGCTCTAGCACTAGAGCAAGTGCAAACGACAGTTCACCTCAGAGCACACTTGATAGCGGCGCACTGCCTATGCAGCAAGGCGGCAATACCTCGCTTAGCATTCAAGGTATCAGCAAAAGCTATAGCGGCCTAAAGGCCGTTGATCAAGTCTCAGTCGAGGTTAAGCCAAACACGATTCACGGCTTGATCGGCCCCAATGGCGCCGGAAAATCCACCATCATCAACATGATTGCTGGAATTTACCGTGCGGATGAAGGCTCGATACACTTGGGCGATCTGGATCTGTCTTCGCTGGATATTGCCAAGCGCGCCAACTTAGGTTTAGCGCGCACGTTTCAAAACCTTCAACTCATCGAAGGCGTCTCGGTACTCGACAATGTGTTGTTAGGGATCGCCCACAAACATTCATACGGCAAAGATTTTGTCACGTGGCTATCTGGTGGCGAATTAGAAGGTGACGAGCGCAAAGAGGCTTTTGCCATCTTAGAGTTTTTTGGGCTTGCACAGTTTGCAGATCGTCTACCTACACAATTGCCCTACGGCCACCGCAAGCTCATTGAGCTCGCCCGCGCCATTGCACAGCGCCCGAAAATGCTGTTGCTTGATGAGCCGATTGCAGGCATGAATGCCCAAGAAGCCAAAGCGATTGCGCAAGTTATCCGTAAACTGCGCGAACACGGTATCACCATCTTGCTGGTTGAACACAACATGGAGTTCGTGATGTCGGTATGCGACACCATTAGCGTGTTGAACTTTGGCAAATTGATTGCTTGCGGTACGCCTGCAGAGATCCAGAATAATCCAGAAGTGATCGAGGCCTATCTTGGCACTGGGGCGAAAAAATGATCCACGCCAAAAACCTCTACGCAAATATTGGCGCCAATCAGGTATTAAGAGATATCAGTCTTGATCTAGGGCCAGGCGAAATGCTTGCAGTGATCGGCGCGAATGGTGCCGGTAAAACATCGTTGCTTCGAGCGTTGTCGGGGCTCTTGCCTCTTGAATCAGGCGCGATATCGTTTAATGGCCAAAGCACTGAAAAGATTCAAGCCCATCAACTCGCGCGCGCCGGCTTAATTCACGTGCCACAAGGCCGTCAGATTATTCCGGGCTTGTCAGTGCGCGACAACCTCACGATTGGTGCGACCAACATCGGCTTAAGCCAAAGCGTGATTGCTCAACGGATGCAAGAGCAATGGCAGCGATTTCCGGTACTTGAACAGCGTCAAAAAATTTCAGGTAGTTCGTTATCAGGTGGCGAGCAACAAATGCTTGCGATTGCACGCGGATTGATGATGCAACCCAAGGTGTTGATGTTAGACGAACCCTCGCTAGGTTTAGCCCCGCAGATTGTGCAGTTAATTATGACGACCCTGCGAGGCTTAGCCAATCAAGGGTTGGCGATTTTGTTGGTCGAACAAGTCGCCATGCTAGCGCTCGAATACGCCGATCGCGCCTTGGTGCTTCGCAACGGTGCCTGCGCCATGCAAGGCCAGGCCAAAGAGCTGTTGAATAGCCGCGAGCTGGTGAATAGTTATTTGTCTTGAGGTTTGAGCACTAAGCAGATCTCTACACCGCGCACAAATGTAAAAGCAGTGATGCCACTTGCTGCTTAGCGCTTTGTGCTCGATAAGCGTCATTCGAGAAGGGCATTTTAATAATTAAGTTAACCACCTGAAAATTCATATCAGGCTAAGCGGCGGCGTAAGGATTTAGCATCCTCGTCGTTGTTTAGCTCGGGCGGAAAAGCGCTTGGGTCGTTGATGAGGGCTTCCGGCACTGCTGACGAAATCGAGCGTTCGAGCATCTGCGTCATTGCAAATGCGATTTGTGCCCCCGACCATGCCCCGTTGGGGCGGTACCACTTTCTTGCCCAGTTCAACGCACCCATCATCATGAATATGGCGAGTTTGGGATTGCATTGCACAATGCTGCCGTCAGCAATGCCTTCGACGACAAAGTCGCGCAGGCCCTGCTCGAATTTGTCACGCCTATTGATGATAGTCCGCGCATGAGCGGGTTTCATTGCGTTTTCCTCAAGCAGGACAACATAGGCGCCCTTGTCGCCAAGCGTCATGCCCATATAGTGACGTAGTGTAGCCGTGAGCTTCTGGAGCCCATTGCCACCCCCGGCCTGCGCTTTGTGCAGGGTTTCAATGGCATTTTCCATCGCCGCTTCGTGGCAGTAATAAAGCAGATCCTCCTTGCTCGGTACATACGTGTACAGCGCCGCCTTCGTGACGCCGAGCTTCTTGGCAATCTCTGCGAGCGACGTGCCATGGTAGCCGCGTCGGTTGAAGGACGCCGCCGCCTCATGCAACAACATCTCGCGCTTGCGATCGAACTGCTCGCTCGCGGCCGGTACAGCGTCTTTCCAAGCTGCCATTTCTACCTCTCTTACAGTGCGATATCGCGGGTGACAACGGCGTTGCACACCTGGGCCGAAACCGATAGTCTACGCGACGCTAAAAAAGCCTCTGCAGGTATTTTACTGACCACGCGGTTAGTGTGTTGACAGGTTGGTTAGTTTGTATATAAGATCAAGAATGTCCCAATGCTTGCACGCCAAATCAGCGCGCCGGTAGTCTGGCGGCTGCTTTCAAGCGAGCCAAAGGCGGCAATTGGGTGATTGATACGCCTTGGATGGAAACCACATGAAGATCGACCGCCGTGCGAGCCTGACCGAGGCGCTGTCGACGCTTCGCGACGGGCAGCGAGTCGGGTTAGGCGGAATGACGCTTTACCGCCGCCCGGTGGCCGCAGCGCTTGCAATTGCCGCCGCCGGACGCCGCAATCTGGAATTGGTAACGCTGACCGGCGGCCTTGAGACCGACTTATTGATCGGGGCGGGATGTGTGCGCCATCTGCGCAGTTGCTATACAGGCCTGGAGGTGGTTGGCTTCGCCCCACATTTCACGCGTGGTGTTGAGCAGGGCAGCCTCCTTATCACCGAAGAAACCGAGTACACGCTGAGCTACGCGATCCAGGCGGCGACAATGCGCGTCCCGTTCCTGCCGATGCGTGGCGACCTTGCACGAACCGACCTGCTGTCTGTGCGTCCCGACCTGCGCACCTTCGCGTGCCCACTGACCGGTGCGCCGCTGATCGCTGTCCCGGCATTGCCCATTGACGTGGCGATTCTGCACGCCACGGCCGCTGACCGCCACGGCAATTGCAACCTGCGCGGGCAACTCGCGCTTGACCCGCACCTGCCGACGGCTGCTGCCGCGACGATCGTCACCGCCGAACGCATCGTTGACACCGAGACATTGCGATCGATGCCAGGGGGCATCAACCTCAGCGGTCTGTTTGTGACCCACGTCGTCGAAATGCCTGGCGGCAGCTTGCCGACCTCCTGCATGCCCGATCACCGCCTCAACGTGGCCGCTGTGCTGGACTATGCCGACGCGGCCGCCAACCCCGCGAGCTGGAAGCTTTGGCTTGACCGCGCGATCCAAGCCGGGGCTGCGACCGAGACTGTCCAATGAATGATGAAATTTCAATCGCCCCGGTGCCAGCTTCTGCCGATCTGATGCTCAGCCACACGCATCGCGAACAGGTCGACCAGATGGTTGCGACAATGTCGCACCTGATCCAGGATGGCGACTTCCTCGCCGAAGGCATCGGTACCTTTCTGCCGACGGCTGCCTACATGCTGGCCAAGCACACCCATGCGCCAGACTGCACCAGCCTGTGTCCAAACGGCAACTCGCTGATGACTGGTGTGCGCACGCTCACGCTTGGCCACGACGAATTTGACACCGTCCCCGGCGCGACGATCTGGCTCGACTACCAGCAAATTAACCTGGCCTATATGCCTGCTATCTTCATTGGCGGCCGGCCGCGCTGGACCGAGTTCATGCGGCCAGCGCAGATTGATCCGATGGGCGCCACGAACAATGTCTGCATCGGCCCGCACGCGCGGCCACGAGTGCGATTACCGGGCTCGGCCGGCATCCCCGATGCCTCGACCGTGGCCCAGCGCTTTTATTATTACTCCCCGCGTCACACGCGCCAACTTTTCGTGGCGCAACTCGACTTCTGCAGCGGGGCTGGCCATCCTGGCGCTGCGGCGGGTAACCCGCGTTGCGTGACGATCGTCACCAACCTCGGGGTGCTCGCCAGCGGTCCAACCGGACGGCTGCGCGTGACGCAACTGCACCCCGGCGTCACGCGTGAGGAGCTTGTCGAGCAAACCGGGTTCGAGCTCGACTGGGCCGACGAGGTGACGATTTCAACGCCGCCCACAGCTGACGAGCGCCGACTACTCGACACCGCGATCGACCCGCTCGGGTTGCGCTATTTGGAAGCGCTGACGGGAGCCGCACGGCGCACGCGTTTGCGCGCACTGGCCGAGGCTTATCTGGATGAGTGACAACGTGGGACTTAATCCGATGCGAGACGACACACTCGAACAGAAGACCATTGGCAGGGTGCTGGCCGAACGCGCGGCGCGCATTCCCGAGCGCCCATTCCTGATCTGTCAGGGCCAAACGACGAGCTACGGCGAGGTCGAGTCGATCACCAACCGCTACGCGAACGGCTTTTCCGCGTATGGCATCCGCCATGGCGACCACGTTGCGGTGATGCTGCCCAACTGTCCCGAATTTCTCTGGGTGATCTGGGGCTTGGGCAAGATCGGCGCGGTCGCCGTACCGTTGAATACCGCCGTCAAGGGAGACCTGCTGCGCTACTTTCTCGACCAGTCCGACGCCAGTTGCGTCATCGTCGATGACGAATGTGTCGACCGCGTTGCCGCGCTCGCGCCCTCGTTGAACAAGGTGCGCAGTTACGTCTATCGCGGTGAGCGCGAAGCAGCCAAGTGCGGCCTTGGGTCGACCGGCTTGCGTGCGCATACACTCACCGAGATCGTGTCGCCCGACGCGAGCCGCCCACAGCTCGAGCGCGTGCGTCACGACGACACACACCTAATCATGTACACCTCGGGAACAACCGGTCCCTCAAAAGGTGTGATGTGTCCGCAATCGCAGGGCCACGTGGTCGGTAGCATGGTGGCGAGGGACTATGGCTACCGTCCGGACGACGTGCTCTACACCTGCCTGCCACTGTTCCATGCCAACGCGCTCTGGTACAGCTGCTACGCCGCGCTTTGGGCCGATGCTGCCCTTGCAGTGGCGCCGCGCTTTTCGGCCAGCCGATTCTGGGACGAGATTCGCAGCACCGGCGCGACGCAGTTCAATACGCTCGGCGCGATGAGCAACATCATCTGGAAATTGCCGCCCGGCCCTCATGAGCGCGAGACCGCGTTGCGCCAGTGTATGGCCGTGCCGGTGCCCAAAGAGATCTACCACGAGTTTCAGCAGCGCTACGGCGTGACGTTGACCTCGGTCTACGCGATGACCGAGAATTTTGGAATGACGCGATTCACGCCGGCCGACCCGCCGACGAAGATTGGGTCAGCCGGTTCGCCGCTGGGCGCCTGTGAACTTCGCATTGTCGACGACGATCAACGCGAAGTGCCTGTGGGTGAGGTTGGCGAGGTATGGATGCGGCCATTGATCCCCGGCTCGATGATGAAGGGCTATTACAAGATGCCGGTGGAGACCGCTCGCGAATTCGTCGATGGCTGGTTCCGCACTGGCGACCGAGCCTTTCTCGACGTCGATGGCTACCTATTTTTCGTCGACCGCAAGAAAGAGGCTATCCGTCGCCGCGGCGAGAACATCTCCGCCTATGAGGTCGAACTACTCCTGTCGCGCCACCCGGCCATACTTGAGGTTGCCGCCATCCCGGTCAGCTCGGAGATGAGTGAGGACGACGTGATGGTCTACGTCGTTTGCAAGGTTGGCGAGTCACTGACGCACGCAGAGGTGGTGCACTTTGCGGCCGAACAGATGAGCTACTTCATGGTGCCGCGGTTCGTTGACTTTATTGACGAATTGCCAAAGACTGCCAGCGAGAAAGTCGAGAAATATAAGCTTAAGCAGGACGCGTTGGCTCGCCGCGACCAGCTCTGGGATCGTGAGCGTGAAGGCATCAAGGTGCGGCGGTGACCCAAGACGTTGGGACCATTCAGTGAGCAACGACAATCCCGGCGGACTTGCCGCCGTGATCATGTTATTCGACCAGGGACGTTGAGCTTGCCGGTCTTGGGCCTACAGTCACC
>Ga0209135_1000131_pt1 | contig 26642 bp, 17 predicted proteins | sample LauGreSBDMM110SD_4_FD_187570 | JGI IMG/M metagenome (GOLD analysis project Ga0209135, IMG submission 187570) | Freshwater lake microbial communities from Lake Michigan, USA - Su13.BD.MM110.SD (SPAdes) (version 3) | ecosystem: Environmental > Aquatic > Freshwater > Lake | place: Lake Michigan... | reverse complement strand
GTACTTTTTTTGACGACACGCGCACCCTTCGCTGCAGGCCTAACGCCGATTGGGATTTCATCCAACGGATTCTGTGAAATTGTTTTGCGTTTTTTCGTGATCATTTTTTTACCTTGACTGAAGTGAGACCACTTCGCGTGCCAGCGCGCGAAAATCCTCTGCAACATTTGAGTTTGGCTGGTATTGCAGTATCGTTTTCCTGAACGAAGGAGCCTCTGCTAGTCGGATATTTTCTCTGATACGTGCCTCTAAAACTTGTTTGCCGAAGCGCTCTATTAGCGCATCGACAATATCTTTTGAATGCCGCGTACGCTGATCAACTCGACACGGCAACAAACCCAACAATAGCAATCCAGGATTAAGCACGTCTTTCACGTCATCGAAGGTCTGCATCAACTGAGCGACACCCGAAAGCGTCAGCACATGAGTAGTCACCGGTATTAACACTTGCTGCGCCGCACACAAGGCATTTAACGTCATCAGCCCGATAGTGGGCGGTGTGTCAATCAACACGTAATCAAACGCCAATTCATCGAGCGAGGCCAAACGTCTTTTTAACAAGGTCTCGACTGACAGCTCGCCTGCTAAAGACTTTTCAATGTTAGCCAAGCTTCGACTACCGGCCAACAAACTTAATCCCTCTGTATGAGTTTTCACTAGCAAACTGGTTGCAGTGACTTTAGTCGTCAACAATTGAAATATGCCGGGTTCATCGGCCGCCGCACCTAACCAATGACTAGCATTCGCCTGAGGATCAAGATCAATCAACAGAACGCTTTGTTTTGACTCGGCAAGTGCTGCTGCTAAATTAACAGCCGTGGTTGTTTTAGCGCAACCACCCTTTTGGTTAGCGACAGCAATCGTTATGGTCATGTCCGGCGCACCACTGGGCTAGTTTTCATTTCAATGTCGCGTGGCATGCCGTAAAAAAAAAGCCTCAGAACGGCAAGCTAACGAACCACAAAAGCGATCTAGACAAAGGTTAATCAACGGGGCCTCGTCAGATTTTCATTAAATGTCTCGCGATACTTCACCATCAACGCGCGGTAGGTATGGTTCGTGTTAGCCAATTCCACTTGGTCCGAAAACCGTTTCCTGACCTCTGAGCCGCAGCGTGACCTTTTGGAAAATGCAATAAAGCCCTCAGCACGGGTAGGATAAGTATTCAGAATTTGCAAAGTCGTACCGAGATTTCTTGTCGCCATTTCGGTAAAAATCGCGTTTTCGTAACCAAAAATGTAATCAGTAGTTGTTTCTAACAACAGATCGATCACCTTGCTGATATTAGGTGCCCGTTGGAGTTTTAAATATTTAGTCACGAACTGGCCAAAGGTTCCGTCGCCGTAGCCTTCGCCCTGAGGTGCTGCTCCAGAGAGCTTTATCAGATCTTCTAGCCTGTTTAATTCGAAGGCTTCTCCGCGCCTCACAACCACGTTCAGAAATTGGCTAGACATGCTTGGGCGTATGAAATAAAGGTAACGCTCACGCTCTTCTGACCAGTTGGCCGAAAAAATTACGTCAACCTCGCCACGATAAACCGCCCGCAACGAGTCAGCCCAACTTGGAAAGGCTTTAAACTCAATCTCTTTGATGCCGGCCGCACGGCTAATACCCTCGACGTATTCAACGGCAGCACCGATCAGTTTTCCGTCAACGACCCAAGAAGCCGGCGCCGCAATTGGCGGCCCCGTCACAGTCAACTTCGTGCACCCTTGTGCCATGGCTAAGCTATGCGAAAGCCACAACAACAGTGCCGAGATAAACCAGAATTTTTTCATTTTTTCACACACAAACGGCTGCAGACGAACTCAATTGAGTGAGTGCGGAAAGTATAGGTTCAAAGCGGTCAACGTCCTGACATAAAACGGTACTAACGCTGTCAAAACCTCACAAACAGTCGGCCCAATTGATTGCAGCGAGACTCAAATCGTATACTACGCCTTCAGTTTAAGCGTTCCCACTCTTTTTTTGTTTTCATATCAATATGAAAAGTCTGTTAGCCCCTGCCCTACTGATTAGTTTAATGTGTTCACAGGCGTTCGCCCAACCAGCGACAATGCCTGCACCCGCCTCTCAGCAAGGCCCACAGGGTGCTCAGGCCCCGCAAAACACGAATTCGCCGGCACCACCAACGACGTCTCAAGCGTCTAACACCGCCGCTGAAAACCAGCTAGACTACTGGCAGTGTAGCTTGTTCGCAACCCGGTATGACTGGTGGACGCTTGAACTCGTCGTGACAACGCTCTCAACGTATCGCCTTCAAAACTGCGGCCCCAACGGTATGGACAAGATAACCACTGCTTCGGCTGCCGCACAGCTCAAGCCCGTCGCAACCTTTAGCTCAGTCCTAAAAGGCGTTCCTCACCAGACTTTAATGAGCATCAACTTGACACCGGTTGTCAATGAATATTACTGGGTAAGCAACCTCAAGTTTGCCGTTGTCGGCGAAACGCGTCTCAGCCTCATACAACTCTTCAAAACCACAAAATTACAGGGCTCAAAAAATTTGGCGGGGTCAAACTATGTCCCGTTTGTGATACGGGGCGAAGCACATTACATCTGGAACGCCGGCACGTTAGTGCATCGACTTGTCGCACCCAATGGTGACGCGTACATTATGTATGCCTATACACGTGGGGTGCAAGCGAGTTTGACGCGTGAAAATCTATCCTCTATTAATCAGCTACTGAGGCTGCCAACTGGCTGGACTTTCGAAAATTATTTTCTTGATACAACCGTTGTGGTGCGCGCAGGGATAGAAAGTAACAACTCTGTCACTGTGATTTTTGACGACCTGACTAACTTCTACGTGCTCTACAAATAACGCATTAACCTGCAAAGCCCTCGGCAACCGTCGTAATCGTTGCGCGCGTTGAGTCCGGCCACCTGTGCCGGCTTTTGTGAGGTTACTACGTGCCCGAAAGGTAAAATAAGACACATTCTGATATTTAATTGCCTTTGATGCGCCGCGCCGAACCTATGAGCACACCTCCTGCGATACAACACGGTTCAACGTTGCCTGACCGTGTGTCCAAACTGCAGAACTTGTCAAACGCCATTCTTGCGGTATCGACGGCAACACCGATCGTTTTTATTGATGGGCAAGGCCAAGAGAACAACCTCACGTATGGGCATCTGGTTCAATCGGCCAAGTGTATTGCCGCGGGGCTTAGAGACCAGGGGCTACAGCCGCGCCAAAAAGTGTTGTTGCAACTATCACTCAGTGAAGATATCTTACCGGTCTTCTGGGGCTGCCTGTTTGCGGGTCTTGAGCCAATCGTGGTGCCGATTCCGGTCAGTTACGATTTAGATAGCCGCGCGCTCGAACAACTGATTCATATCTGGAATCTACTAGATCGGCCTCTTATTTGCACCACCTCAGCGCTTGCGCCGGCCCTGCATGGCTCGAGCCGTATACCCGAGCTGCAGGATACTCGCATCGCCTGTGTTGAAAATCTTCGACAGCACGCCCCCATCGAGACGGCGTACCAGGCAACGTTAAACGATGTCGCATTTTATGTATTGTCCTCGGGCAGTACTGGCCTCTCTAAAGCCGTTGAGCTCACGCATGGCAATCTTTTGTCACGCGCAATCGGCACCAATCTCTTGTGCGGCAGCCACCAAAGCGATGTCATTTTAAGTTGGCTTCCGTTTGACCACATTGGCAACATTTCGGCGTATCACATCAGCCCTGTGCTCGAGGGCAGCAAGCTTGTCTACGCACAAAAAGAATTTGTGTTAGCCCGACCTTTACGTTGGTTGGACTTGATCGATAAGCATCGCGTGACCCACGGTTGGGCACCAAATTTTGCGTTTGCCTTAGTGAGCAAAGCGCTCAAAAGCCAACACGACGGTAAATGGGATTTATCTTGCGTAAAAGGCCTGCTCAGCGCAGGCGAATTGATCGCCTATTCCACCGTGACCGAATTTCTGGATGCAATTCGCCCTTATGGCTTTCGCCGTGAAAGCTTAATTTCAGCCTTCGGCATGGCAGAAACCTGTTCTGGGGTGTCTTATCACTTGCCGCCTGCTGGGCAATCGATCAAGTTTATGCATCTCGATCGCCATCAGCTCAGCGGTGCGATTAAACACGTTGCACCCGATGACGCCGCCTGCATCTCGTTTGCCAGTTTAGGTCCGATCATCTCAGGCATGTCGATGCGAATTGTTGACGAACACAATCAAGTCGTTGCCGAAGAGACTGCGGGCAGATTTCAGCTGCGAGGCGCAGGCCTCATGCCTGGCTATTTTCGTAACCCTCAGGCCAATCAAGCGTTTGTTAATGACGGTTGGTTTGATACGGGCGATGCCGCTTTTATTTCAAACGGCGAGCTGGTCATGCTTGGCCGGGTCGGCATGGGGATTATTGTAAACGGCGCGAACCTCTCAAATATTGAGATTGAAGCGGCTGCCGAACAAGTCGAAGAGCTCGAGCCCTCGTATACAGCGGCTTGCGCCGCGTTCGCACCCGGCACAGATAGACTACATCTCGTCGTATTTTTTCATACGAAAGTGACCGACGAGTCTGCACTGGCGAATGTATTCAAACAAATTCAATCAAAACTCACCCAGCAAGTTGGCATCAAGGCCGACTTTTTAATTCCTCTTGCAGCTGAGGCGATCCCCAAAACTGCAATCGGAAAAATTCAACACAAACAACTTAGCGCCCGGTTTCAACAAGGTGAGTTTGCAGCGGTAATTGAGTGCGTTGAAACTCTGCGCGCCCTGTATCACGAGGCGCCGCTTGCCTCAGCGCTACCGGCTTCAGAGATCGAACAACAAATCGCCGCAATCTGGCAAGATGTGTTGGGTGTCACCCAAGTTGGCGTTCAGGATAACTTCTTTGAACTCGGCGGAGATTCTTTATCGTTGGTGCAGGCGCACGAGCGGCTCATGGAAATCTTTGGCCCTGCCCTGACCTTAGTTGACTTGTTTACTTCACCTACGATTGAAATGTTGGTGAAACAACTGACGGGTGAAAAAACGCAAGCCAGCCCGACAGAAAAAGGACAAGCACGCGCCAACACTCGCAACACACACCAAGCCTCAGGTGCAAACAAAGACATCGCGGTCATCGGAATGTCGTGCCGGTTTCCGGGCGCCGACGACATTGATACCTTCTGGAAAAACCTGGCGGCGGGTGTTGAGTCTATTACCTTTTTTGACGACAAAGAGCTGATTAAAAGCGGCTTTTCACGCGACGTCTTCGATCGACCCGATTACGTCAAAGCGAGTCCGTTAATCTCGGATGCACGCGGCTTTGATGCCGAGTTCTTTGGCTATTCTGCGCGCGATGCAGAACTGATGGATCCTCAGCAGCGTCTGTTTCTTGAGTGCGCTTGGGAGGCTTTTGAAGTTGCTGGTTACGACCCAACCACCTACCCTGGGGTAACAGGTGTGTATGCGGGTGCCGCAATGAACACCTACTTGCTGAATAATGTGCTGCCTAATCGAGGCATGCTCGATTCACAGGATGACCTGAACGTAGCAACGCTCGATTCAATGGGCGGCTTTATGCTCATGGTTGCAAACGATAAAGACTATCTCACCACTCGCGTCTCTTACAAATTGAACCTCGGTGGGCCGAGCATCAATGTTCAGACCGCTTGTTCGACGGGTCTGGTCACCGTACACATGGCTTGCCAATCCCTCTTAGCCGGTGAAACCGATCTGTTTCTAACGGGCGGCGCTTCAGTGCAGTCTCCTGAGCATGCTGGGCATCTATATCAACCCGGCATGATTGTCACGCCTGACGGACATGTTCGCTCATTTGATGCTGAAGCGCGCGGAACCATCTTTGGCAGTGGGGTCGGCGCGATCTTGCTCAAACGGCTTGACGATGCTGTGCGCGATGGGGATCATATCTTTGCTGTCGTCAAAGGATCAGCGGTCAATAACGACGCAGGCGCGAAGGTCGGCTATATGGCCCCGAGCAGCGATGGCCAAGCCATCGCGGTGGCAGAAGCGATTGCAGTTGCAAACGTATTGCCCGAAACCATTGGATTTATTGAAGCGCACGGCACTGGGACTGAGATCGGCGATCCGATTGAGCACGATGGCTTAGCGCAAGTGTTTCGAACGCAAACTCAGGCCACTGGTTTTTGTGCACTAGGTTCAGTCAAAACTAACGTTGGTCACTTACAGATCACCTCAGGCACCGCAGGCTTTATTAAAACCGCACTTGCACTGCATCACAAACTCATTCCACCACTTCTAAATTTCAAGACACCGAATCCGGCGTTAAAACTTGAACAGAGTCCGTTTTACATCAATACAGAAGCCTGTGATTGGAAGACCACGGGCACGCCTCGTCGGGCGGGGGTGAACTCGTTAGGGATCGGTGGCACCAATGCGCATGCGATTCTTGAAGAGGCTCCTGTAGTTGTTCGCGTTTCAGTTACGGACGAGCGTACTGCACACGCCTTGATGCTCACTGCTCGAAATGAAGTTGCCTTGCGCCAATACGCTGGGCGTTTTGCGCGCTATTTTACCGAGCACCCTGACGTCAATCTTGCAGATCTCTGCTTTACTGCCAACACAGGTCGCAAAGTCTTTGATCAGCGCGTTTCAATCGTGGGTGAAAATTCACAAGACTTCATCGACCAACTGACTGCCATCGAAAAGAATGAGTCAGGTACCGACGCTTTTCATCACAACGCTAAAGCTGGCACGAAAAGTAAAATTGGGTTTCTGTTTACAGGGCAAGGTTCACAATACCCCGACATGGGCCGGCAGTTGTTCGAAACTGAGACTGCCTTTCGTGATCAGTTAAATATTTGCGCGGAGCTTTTTGCGCCCTTGCTTGAAAAGCCTCTATTAGAGGTCATGTTCGATCGCACGTCTACGAGCCCACTCCTCCATCAGACCGGTTATGCACAACCCGCCTTATTTGCACTTGAATACTCTTTAGCAAAATTTTGGCAAACACTTGGGGTGATGCCCGATGTCGTCATGGGTCATAGCCTTGGCGAATATGTCGCCGCATGTTTCGCTGGTGTCATGAGCCTTCCAGAGGCTGTACGTTTGGTGGCTAGTCGAGCCAACCTCATGCAGGCCCTTGAACAATCTGGCGAAATGTGGGCTGTCTTCGCAAGTGCGTCAACGGTTCGACCCTTGCTTGCTGCAGCGGGTAAGGATGTTTCGATTGCAGCAGAAAACAGCCCAGAAAACACTGTGCTTTCGGGCTGCAGCGCACCCTTGGCAGAGATTGTTGCGAAGCTCACTGCTTTAGGTATTCGCACTCAAAAGTTAAATACCTCGCACGCCTTTCATTCAAGACTAATGGAGCCAATGCTCGATGGTTTTGAACAAATCGCCCAAAGCGTTGAATTTCAAAGCCCACAGATCACATTGATCTCGAATTTAACTGGCACTGCTGCCTCGGATGAGGTCACCATGCCTCAGTACTGGCGGCAACATATCCGCCAACCGGTCAAGTTCCAAGCGGGGCTCGAGCAGATGGCCGCGCTAGGCTGTCAGGTTTTTGTCGAAATTGGACCGCGCCCAACGTTGACAGGGCTTGGCTCACAATGCCTGCCAGAGGCCTGTACTTGGTTACCAAGCCTTAAGCCGACCGAAAACAACGGGGCAACCATTCTTAAAAGTTTGGCGCAACTTGCCGTGCTCGGCTTAGCCGAGTTAAAGAATTTGGATATTGATCAGCAGCGCTTGCGCTTACCGCTTCCGACTTACCCCTTTCAACATACACGCTATTGGATTGAACGACCTGCGACGCAATCAACGTCTCTCTCGCAGCAATCGCAAACCCTGCTTGGTCATCAACTACAGATTCCAAGCATTTCGAGCACGATCTTTCAGAAGGACTTTAACGCGGTATCCCTACCCTTTCTGAACGACCATCTGATCCACGGCGAGATCGTTGTTTCGGGCGCCAGCCACGTCACGATGCTCTTAGACGCCGCCCAACTGTTATTTAAAGAGCAGGCCTTTTCGCTCAATAATATTCATTTCCCCGAGCCCTTGGTCATTGAAAAAGACCAAACGCGTACGATCCAGGTCGTCATAGAAAAAAATGCTCTCGGACATCGAGACGCCCAATTAGTCAGCTTTGCTTCGACTGCTTCTGGCGACCCAGTCGTGAGCAGTCAGCATGCCCAGGCAGACATCGTTGAAACGACAGCCAGGGTGAGCGAGGCGCTACCCCTTGCACAGATACGTTCGACCTTAACGCAAACCGTCAATATCGAAGAGTTTTTGCACGAATTAGCAGGAAGAAAAATTGAACTCGGCGCAAGTTATCGCTGGGTAAAAAGCATTCAACGTTCTGCTCGCGAAGCGCTTGGAGTCATCACTGAGCCCCCCTCACGCTCAGGGCTTGCCATGCAACAGCGCCACCCTGGCATGCTCGACGCGGGGTTTACGCTTCTTTTAGCGATGGGGATGCATCAAGAAGGCACTACGTGGTTGCCTTTTGCCATTGAAGCGGTACGGGTGCTCAAGCAGGGCCACCAAGTGCCTGCCTATGCATACCTTGTGCTGCGTGATGGCAGCAATAATGAGCATGCCACTGCAGACGTCAAACTGTGCGATGCCACCGGAAACGTTTTGATCGAATTCATCGGCTTGCAAGCGCGTCAGGCTGACTTGGGTGCCCTAAACCGTAGTGCTCAGCGCAAACTCAACGCGTTGCTGCACGAAATTGTCTGGGAGCCGCTCGACCTGCCTCCTCTCACAAACATCGCTTCATCCCTTGCAGACCCTTGGCTGATCTTTGCAGATCGCCACGGCCTGGGTCATCAGCTAGCCCAGCGTCTTGAGCAGGCCGGTCAGGCGTGCGTTATTGTTCAAGCAAACGGAAACTGTGCCCCTCACGCACACACGCCCACCCACACCTTCGACCCCTTAAGCGCCTTAGCCATGTCCGACTTATTCAAGTCACTGGGCCCCAACCCCAAGCTGGCTGGAATAATTCATTTATGGTCGTTGAATTCTTCAGCCGATCACTCGGTTGACTCTGTTCAAACGCAAATTGCCTCGGGCGCTGCCGTATTGCATTTGCTTCAGGCCAGTGTCCTGCACAATGTCACCATTGCGCAGCGGTTATGTGTCGTCACCGAACGGGCACAAGCCTTGGTGGGTGACGCGTTACCGATGAATAGCGCGCAATCGATGCTGTGGGGAATAGGCATGACCGCGACGCTTGAGCACCCTGAACTGAAGGTGACTTGCATAGATCTGCAGTCGCACAGTCATGCGCTTACCGCAGACCACCTTTGGCAGGGGATGCACCTTAAGCAACACGACTGGCGACTGGCCTTTAGAGATGGGCGCGCCTTCGTTGCGCGCCTGAATCGTCTTCGAGAGACCTTGACGCCCGAACACCAAGCGCTTGTATGCTCAAACGAAGTCACTTATGTGGTGACGGGTGCCACAGGCGGACTCGGGCTGGCCACTGCGGCATGGTTAGTTGAGCACGGGGCGCGACGTCTGCTGCTGTTAAGCCGTCAGCCTGCCTCAAGTCAGGCAAAGCACGCGATCAACGCCCTGAGCCAACAAGGCGCGACCGTCTTGCATCAATGCGTTGACATCGCCGATCGCCAGTCATTGGAAGCCGCTCTGCTGCTCACCCAGGCAGACGGCGTACGCAAAGTGGGAATCATCCACTGTGCCGGCGTCTTAGACGATCACCTGCTAATGGATCTACAGTGGTCAAACTTTGAAACCGCTTACGCGGCGAAAGTCTTAGGCACCTTGAATCTTGACGCTCTGTCTCGAGCGCACGACGTCGACTGTTTTGTCATGTTCTCGTCGGCCGCGTCGCTTCTTGGCAATCGCGGTCAGGCGAATTATGCCGCGGCCAATAGTTTCATGGACAGTGTGGCCCATCAGCGCAAACTTGCTGGCCTGCCCGCCTTGAGTATTAATTGGGGGCCTTGGGCCTCAGTGGGTATGGCGCAGTCTGATGTACGAATTTCTAAGCAGCTTGCGGCACAAGGGTTTACTGCGCTCAGTACCCAGAAGGCTCTTCAGGCGCTGGGCCACTGTTTACTCGGGCTCAGAACTCAAGTTGGCGTGATCGATTGTCAATGGGATCAATACCTTCAAGGGGCCGAGCCGTTAGCGCTATTTTTAAGCAAAGTCGCGACCCTGACAAACAACGGTCAAGAACGACAAAAGCAAGGCGGGCCGTCTGCGATGCACGAGCAGCTTGCCCAGACCGCTGCGCCTGAGCGTTTAAGCCTGCTGACCCAAATCGTTGACACTGAGATTCGTAAAATTCTAGGGCTCGCTCAAACCATGAGCGTACCTGAAGATCAAGCGCTGACCGATCAAGGCTTTGATTCACTGATGGCGGTACAACTGACGAACGCGGTCGGGCGAACACTCGGCCAACGGCTACCCGTCAGCCTTGTGTTTAACTATCCCTCGCCCAAAGCGCTATCTTTATATCTTTTAGACTTGATCAATAGCCAGCTCGCGACCTCTAAACAAGATGACGCATCGAATGAAGCTGCCAAGCTTACAACGACGAGTTCAAGTGACCGTGCCCGCTCGCTGCTTGACGATCTTGATAACCTGCTTGAACAATCATGAACACGAAATTTAATCGCTGGGTGACCTGCCCTTTTCCGCAGCCAGAGGCCGCCTTACGCATGTTTTGCTTTCCGTTCGCAGGTGGTGGCGCGTCGATCTACCGTGGTTGGGGAAAACTATTCGGCTCGACCGTTGAGGTTTGTCCAATTCAATTGCCTGGCAGAGAAAACCGCTTTAGCGAACCCGCGTTCAAAGAGGCTCAGGCACTTGCTCAAGCGCTAGCCAGCCAACTGCAGCTGTATTCAGATAAGCCCTTTGTGATGTATGGCCACAGCATGGGTGCGCTCGTTGCGTTTGAATTAACGCGCGTGTTGCAAGCCAATGGCATGACAATGCCCGAAGCGTTGATACTCGGCGCCCATCGCGCGGCACACTTGCCGCGCACCCGTGAAACACTGTACAACTTAGACGACAAAACCTTTATTGAACGATTGCAGCGCTTTGGGGGGTTTCCTGAAGAAGTGTTGGCAAGCGCAGATCTGCTGCAATTTCTGATGCCGACACTCAAAGCAGATTTCACGCTGTGCGATACCTACGTGTACACCGAACAAGAACCATTGAATTGTCCGATTCATATTTTTTCGGGTGCCGCAGATCCTGAAGCCCCTCCTGCTGTGATGGAGGACTGGCGTCAACACTCAAGTATCGACGCCCACATGCATGTTTTTCAAGCTGGGCATTTTTTTATTCGCTCTGATCTTGAGCGCGTGACAGAGACTTTAAAAACGATCTTACCTTTATCTCAAACAGGCATAGCAAGTACGCAACACGCCTGAGTCAACTCAATCTAATCTTTGCAAGGATTAACATGCTAAACATTCAAGAATTTCATGGTCGTATCATTGATTTGGATACGCATATTCAACCCTCGCCCGGAAATTATGAGCTTGCGGGTGGCGAGGTTGGGCGTAATTTTGCACAACGCTTTGATGAAGTCATCAAGACCTTACCAAAAGACGAAGCCGAACACATCATTGCCCGATCCGGTAAAGAGTTTACGGACCTCACCGATGAAACCGTTTGGCGCACAAAAGGCTCAGCCGCACCGGGCGCGTTCAACGCCGATAACCGGATCAAAACACTTGACTATATGGGCGTCAATAGAAGCTTCATGTTCTCTGATCCAGGCATTCAAACGGCAGCCTTTGCAGATAACGCACTCGGTATTGCCACAATGCGGCACTGGAATGATTTTATTCTTGGTTTAGGCAAACGCGATCCAAATCGCCTGCGTGCCGTAGCAATCATTAACACCCACAACGTTGACACCGCTGCAGCTGAGATTGAACGCGTGCTAAAAGCAGGTGGACGCTCTTTTGTGATCGCAAGTTCTGTTGCCCCCGGCAATGCATCCCCCGCGCACCCTGCAATGGACAAAATCTGGGGCATGATTCAAGAGGCTAACGCCACAATCATGCTTCACCTTGGTGGGGGTCGCTCAGTTGGCGACGAATTCGACTTTCTCAAAAATCCGAACTGGGATAAGGGTATCCCTCACTTTAGCCAACAATCGGAAGCTGTGATCTCTGAAGGGGATGCAATGAATCCCTTCACGGCCTGCGCCATGTTTTACGCGCCGCAAAACTTTATTTCTACGCTTGTCTTAGGTGGGGTGTTTGAGCGTTTTCCCAACCTGCGTTTTGGAGCCATCGAACTGGGAGCGATGTGGTTAGGCCCAATGGCTGCGCATCTGGATAACGTCATGAAAATCTTCAGAAAGCGCATGTCTGGCGTGCTGTCTCTCAAGCCCTCTGAATACGTTCAACGAAACATTCGGGTCACCCCGTACTGGTTCGAAAACGTCGCGGATTACATTGATCACCATGGGCTCGCCGATTGCTACTGCTACAGCAGTGATTTTCCTCATCCTGAGGGTGGCACCCGCCCCATGCAAGAGTTCGAAGAACGCATTGGTCGCTTAGGGCAAAAAAGTGCCGAAGCGTTTTTCGTCACCAACGCAGAGTGGGTATTGCCAGAACTGAAATGATATCTGTCAGTGCTATGCATAGCGGGCGCCCTTAGGTAAGGGTGCTTAGGTAAGGGTGCTCAGGTAAGGGTGCTTAGGTAAGGGTGCCCATGCAAACCAGCCGAACTGGTTTGCAGCAGCGCGAGCCTAGCGCGAAATTCTGGTCTGCTTCTCGCAACGTGATTAATGAGATTTTGAGTGCGTCACTAAAAACGCTGGCACCTTTAAGCCCCAGTGTATTGCGGCCGCGCGCATTAAAAACGTCAGTGCCGTGCAGCTAATCAAGAGCTCTATCGCGTGACGAGGATAAAAGTGTAGACTTGCCATCAAGAGCAAACACCCAAGCGCCACAGGAATCGCATACAGCTCAGTCGTCATTAACAAATTTTTTCTGCCCGCGATGACGTCGCGCATGATGCCTCCGCCAATTGCAGTGATCACCCCTAGAATGACAGGCGCCAATGGCCAGCCAAAAGCCATTTCATACGTTTTCATGGCGCCCTGTATACCAAACAGTGCGGCTCCGAGGCCATCCAGGTAAAGCATTAACGTAAAAACCTGCGGCTGAGTAAAGAACGAGCGTGCGACGAAGGCTAGCAAGCTTGAGAGCATGGCGACCCCAACAAACACTAAATCCTCAACCCAAAAGGGCTGCACGCCCAGCAAGAGATCACGTACTGTGCCCCCACCCACCGCGGTGATCACACCCAGTACCATCACCCCAAAAATATCCACACCCCGATCAGCGATTGCCAACACCGCCGTGATGGCGAACGCCATGGTGGCGATAAGCGCCAGCCAAAACATGATGACATCGATTGAAGCCTGGGGGTTTAACATGCGCATGACCTTCGAAAAAACGTTACATACAGCAAGCAAGACAAAGCAGTCTTGCCACCTGATTCAAATCAGTCAAGACTTACGCCTGCGCACCTAAACACGCGATGACTTGTACCAGTCTTTGACCGCCGTAACGTAACGCGCCACACCTTGATCGACAGTGGCAGATTCTAGCGCACCATAAGACAGACGTTGATAGTTCGCTGTTGAGGTGTCTAACAACCCAAAGGTAAAGCCAGGTACGGACACCACTTTATGTTGTTGCGCCATGGCACGATTAAAGGCAAGACGTTCTGTGCCAGCCACTAAACCAGGTAGTTTAATGAACACATAAAACGCCCCTTGTGTTTTTGGAAACTCTATCAGCTCACCCAAGGCTTCAAGACGCTCGTATACGTTTTTGCGTACTACCGCAAGCGCATCGATTTTAGGTTGCACCCAGGCGCGACCATATTTCAATACCTCAAGGGCCAACATTTGCGATGCAACAGGTGCGCAAATCAAATTTGTGTCTTGCACTTTATTCATGGCATCAAGCAGATCAGCCGGAAACACAACATACCCAATCCGCCAGCTCGCCATGCCGTAATTTTTTGACATTGAGTAAAACGAGATTGTGTGACGATGTGCCCCAGGCAGCGACGCTGGTGAAAAGTGTTCAACCCCGTCATACGTAAAATATTCATAGGCTTCATCACTGAAGTGATAAATATTTTTAGCCGCACATAAAGTATTGACCGCCGTTAACGACTCTTTTGAGTACACAGCACCGGTTGGATTGTTGGGTGACACGGTGATGATCGCTCGGGTACGCGGGGTCACTGCCGCGGCAAGTGCTTCAACGTTCAGGTTCCAGTCATCGTTCACCGGCACCGCGACAGGCACACAGCCAACCATTCGAATCGCCATCTCTTGATTGAAGTAATACGGAGTCGGCAAAATAAATTCATCGCCGGGGTCACCCACGGCGAGCAGGCAATTCAAGAAGGCCATATTACTGCCCGCGGTGACCATCACAACCGAATCTGATCCGCAGTGAATATTGTTTTCGTCTGCCAGTTTCTGTGTATAGGCGTCGATCAACGCAGGGTGCCCGATGATCGCCTGATATTTATTAAGAGCGACATCGCCCATCAAACCAGGTAACGCCGCAAGCGCTTGAGCAGGTGGCCCATAATTCACCACACCCTGCCCTAATGAAATCGTGCCCAGATTGTCGCGTACCAAGGCGGCAATTGCGGGCATCACCGGTATATCTACCGAGGCCATACGGTGAGAGAAACGTTTCATCGGGCAACGCGTCCAGAATAAGTAATTATTTAGTTTACCGTTCGACGCGAAGGTCTTTGCTTGAACAGACTGGGATTATCGCCACCGCATTCCTGATTCTGCAGGGCATTACAAAACGTCATACTTTTGTCAGCCAACCATGCGTGTCAGGAGTCAATCCACGCACTGCATCAAAATAAATTTTCTGCATTTTTTTCGTGATCGGTCCAATCGCACCATCACCCACAGGCAAACGATCAATTTTCACGACCGGGATAATTTCTTGCCCGGTGCCACACAAAAAAGCCTCATCCGCAAAATACAGCTCACTGCGATCGACTTCACGCTGCACGACAGGGTGGCCAGTGGCCTCTTCGTACAAGGTAATAATGGTGTCGCGCGTCACGCTTTCTAAAATGTTGCTACCAATGTTAGGCGTGATCAGCTTGCCTTCTCTGACCATAAAAAAACAAGCAATGGGTGCTTCAGAGACTTTGCCAGAAGGTGTCAACATCAAGGCACCGTCGTAGCCGTCTGACTTAGCCTGCAATTGCGTTAAACGTGCGTTGTGATAGTTGGCTGTGGCTTTGATACGCGGTGGGCTCGCGTTATCAGACAAACGACTCCAAGAGCTCACACCCAAACTCATGCCCGTATCTGCAAACTTTGGACGCTCGCGAGGCGAGGCTGCCGCTGAGTACCCCACGGGCCCCGTTTGGGCCATCAGCCCAAGGGCTTCTATATACACCAACAAACGAATGTAGACATCGTCATCAGGCTCATTGGCACGAATTAGCCCTGAAAGCGCCTCACGCATACCGTCTTCGGTCATGGAGTGATCAAAACGCATGACCTTCATACCAAGCAGCAAACGCTTAAAGTGTTCGGCGAATCTAAAAATCTTAAACTCGCCCGTTGTCGGATTGCGATATGCACGCAAGCCCTCAAAGACAGCCGTTGCATAGGTCATGCCCAAAGACATCGGATGCACGCTTGCCTGCTCGTAGGGAAGCAACTTGTCGTTTTGTAAAATAATTTTGGGTTGCCACATAAACCTAGTCCTTTTTTAACTTCAACTCTGGAATCAACTTACCCATTTGACGATAAACACCTGTCACCGAAGCGGTGAATGCGGCATTATCAAGATAAGCAGGTGTCCCCTTTAGCTTGTTCACCAAGTCAAGAAACCCAGGGGTGCGCACCATGTCAGACGCTGCAGCCTCCCACTCTTTGATGACCTCTGGGGGCATACCGCCCGGGCCTGCAATCCCATAAAAGATCGGTACTGAAATCGGGAATTTCAAATCTTTGTATGTTGGTACATTTGGATATTCTGGGATCCTATCAGGCCCGCTTTCTGCGAGCAGTCTGATAGTGCCCGCTGCGGCGTGCGGCGGAAACTCTGCAGCCACCAAGGCTTGAATCTGTCCACCGAACAAGCCATTCATTGCGTCAGCACCGCCCTTGTAAGGCACATAGGTGGCTTCGATACCGGCAGCCTGAAAAGCAGCTTGCGTCGAGATATGTGTGCCGCCATTGGTTGCTGCTGTTGACCAAAATAACTTGTTGGGATTGGCTTTTGACCATGCCAGCAGTTCTTGAATAGTTTTAAAAGGTGAATCCGACTTCACAAACAGCGGTTGCGCACTCACCAAGGTCTGAAACAGATAGGTAAAGTCTTTACTAGGATCGTAAGTCTGCGGCTGAAAATAAGGCGCAACAGTAAAAGGACTCGTCGTAGCCAGCGCAACGGTGTAGCCATCGGGCTTAGCACGCGCTAACAAACTTGTCGCAATGGTGCCACCGGCACCTGGTTTATTCTCAATAATGACAGGCACCTTCCAGCGTTCACGCAGGTAGTCGCCGATCCAACGCGACGACATGTCGCCACCTCCACCCACCGCAAAACCAACAATGATAGTGACTGGCTTAGACGGAAACTTTTCAGCAGGCTGTGAAAAACCTGGTGCTGCCAGCAAACAAGACGCGAGTACGGTGAGACAAAATTTTATAGATAGTTTCAACACAATAAACTCCCTTTGGATGATGAACACTGCGACACCTTAGCCTCGCATCGCTTTGAGTTGCTGCGAATACCCAGACGGATCAATTTGTACATCGATCAAACTGGGGCCCTGAAGCTTTAACGCCTGCGTTAAGGCTTGGTGATACTGTACTTCGGTCGTGGCTTCAAAACCCTGACCGCCTAATGCCTGCATGACTTTTGCAAAATCATGTTTACCCCAACGCACGCCGCGGCTGGGTAACTGTTTACTTTGTTGCTTGATGTCAATCAACGATAGCGCACTGTCATTAAAGACGACTACAACGATGCGCGCACCCGAATCAATGGCCGTACACAACTCGCCCAAGCACATCATTAGCCCGCCATCGCCTGTGAAGCAAATCACAGGTTGCTCGGGTTCGTCTAGGGCAGCAGCAATGGCTGCTGGCAAAGCAAACGCCATGGTTGCCAAACCATTTGAAATTAAAACATCGCCAGGCTGCGTGACAGCAAAAAATGCAGTCGCAGAAAACATATGCGCACCCGCATCGACAGACATGCGCGGCCTGAATTTTTGCTCGGCATAAGCCTGCGCAGACAGTTGCACTAACCGATCAGGCGCAACGCCAAATTGCACAGGCGGATAGGCTAGGCGTTTCAAAATATCGTGGCGTAAGAGCGTAATCTGCTCAAGCGACCAACTCGACACATAGCCTTTGAGTGCTTCATTGAGGGCAAGTGCATGTTGTTTTAAATCACGGCTGACACGCGCCAAAGGCTTGATGTAATGAACATCGTGCGTCGCATTCGACAGCTCAACCGCCGGCTTGTTATAGGGCCACGGCTGCAAAATCATTTCTACTGGATCTAACCCTACCATCACCATCAAGTCAGCTTGCGCTAGACAGTCGGCCTCTTGGATACCACCGGTAAAAATACCGACGACTTGGGGATCGAGATCAGAGACCACCCCCTTAGCTTTGTACGTTTGCAACACGGGGCACTTTAGCTGTTTTGCAAGTTGCCTGACCTCAGCGGCACAGTGGCGCGCCTCGAGCCCAACAATGAGCACCGGTTTTTTAGCAAGTTTGATTTGCTGAGCTAGATTTTGTAAGGCAACCTGATCAAGCACACTTACTGAACCGGCGGGTGTTGAAACGTGCGGCGCAGTAATCAGTCTGCGCGCGACTTCGCCCGTCAATTCGAGATGCACGGGGCCAAGCGGCGACTGACAAGCAAGCGCAATGATCGCCTCGATCTCGGCGGCAGGGTTCTCAGACTCAAGGCGCGTGACCCCTTTGACAACGGGTTGCAACAACGCCTTTTGATCAAAGACCTGATGGGTGATGTAACTGAGTTGTTTATCTGTAAAACCATCGGTGATCACAATCACAGGCGCACGATCAAGCTTTGCATAGGTCACCCCATTGGCGGCATTCGTCACCCCTGGTCCCTTGGTCATCAGCGCCACGCCAGGCACCCCCGTCGTTTCGGCTAAGGCGCCTGCCATCATCACAGCTGCATTTTCAGTTTTCGAGAGCGTAAAACCAATCCCGACTTCAGCGGCGGCTTCGATTAGATCTAACGACGAACCGCCACCGGGCAAGCCAAACATCTGGCGCACCCCTGCACGTGCCAAGGCTTGGGCCAAAGCCTGCACAATCGTAATTTGTGATGTTGTATTCAAAATAATTACCGTTAACTTTAAAAAATGATTACCGTTGTCTTTAAAAAAATGCTTACCGTTAACTTGAATTAAGTGTCTGTTTAGTCGGGGCGACGCAAGCGACAGCGTGACGCATATCTCAGAGTTCGCTTCAATATACTGCCTGAACCGTTGGATCGCTGAGCCTTATCAGCATATTGTGATGCTGATCAATCACGACGCTGGCGTATCTTGGAACGACGACAGTTGATTCGCGCTCTTCGACAATCGCAGGGCCGTCAAACTGCATGCCGGCTTGTAAAACGTAGCGGTCATAGACTGGCGTTTGCACAAAATCTTTACTAAAGACACAAAAAACTTCGCGTCTGTTTTTGATTGCAGCAGCTGCAGACGTACAAGTCGCTTGGGTATGCGTGAGATTCGCCTTCAGTTGTTCAAGCAACTTAGGCGCAGGCCCCTGCACCACCACGCGCCAAGACACCACCTCTGCGGGTGTATCCGCTTCGATACGACCATACAAATTTTGATAACAGCGATTAAATTCTTCAGACAAATGCTGTTTGAAAGATTGTTTGAGTCGCCCCATCGAAACCGGTACCTCGACCTCGTAGCCTTGGCCAACATAGCGCATCGCAGCGCTAACCTGAGTAGTACATAACGCAGCCGCTAAGCCCGACTCAGCCAACATCGCCAGGCCTTTCTTTTTTAGACCTTCGATCAATTGCTCGACGACCTGCTCGTCTAACAACTGCACGGGCGAAACAGAGGCCTGTACAAACTGAAACGACATCGGCGAAGCCAAAAAGCCAAAGGCAGACGCCACGCCCGCGCCCATCGGAATCACCAAGCGCTCAATCCCAAGTTTAAGTGCCACATGGCACGCATGCACAGGCCCCGCACCGCCAATCGGAATCATCGCGTAGCTTGAGGCCTTTAAGCCTTTTTCAAGTGCATGAATACTCGCGGCCTGCGCCATGGTCTCGTTGACGGTCTCATGAATCCCAAACGCCGCCTCAGTGACCGTGATCTCGAGGGGATGCGCGATTTTTTTTTGGATACATTCACGTGCTGCAACGAGGTCTAGGATCATTGAGCCGCCCAAAAACGAATTGGCATCCAAATAACCCAACACAAGATCAGCATCTGTCACCGTCGCATCTTGCCCCCCTTGACCATAACAGGCGGGGCCAGGCACCGCGCTTGAGCTGTCGGGCCCCACTTGAATTAAACCTAAGCTATTAATGCGTGAAATACTGCCGCCCCCCGAACCGATCTCAATCATGTCGATGGATGGTACTTTTAATGGGATACCGCTACCCTTTTTAAAACGTTGCAGACGCGCGACTTCAAAGTCGGTGGTCACTGCACTTTTGCCCTCGTCAATCAAACATGCCTTGGCAGTGGTGCCGCCCATATCAAAGCACAAGATCTGCGTTAAGTCTGCCATTTGCCCAATCAGCGAGGTCGCTTGCACGCCACCCGCCGGGCCCGATTGCACTAACCTGATCGGATACTCAAGCGCCGTATTGAAGTGCACCGTACCGCCATCTGATTGCATCAAATACAAGTCTTGATCAATGCCAAGTTGCTTGATACCAGCCATTAAGGCTGAGATATATTTTTTAAATAACGGCTGTACATACGCATTGCACACCGTCGTGGCGGTACGCTCATACTCACCAATTTCTGGCATGACCTCGCTCGAGATGCAAACTGCCACGTCAGGCAAGAGTTTAGCGAGCGCCTGCTTAATCTGAATTTCGTGTTCGGGAGACTGAAACGAATGCAACAAACACACTGCGACCGCATCCACTTTTTCTTGTTTGATCGCCAGCGCAATTTGGGGCAACGTTGAAAGATCCAACGGCGTGATCACCGAGCCATCATGACCCACTCGCTCTTTGATTTCAAAGCACAACGCCCGGGGGACTAACGGCTCAACAGGGGTCAAAAACAAATCGTAAATGTCGTAGCGCCATTCGCGCCCAATTTGCAAGACATCACGAAAGCCCTCTGTCGTGATCAGCGCTGTGCGAACCCCTTTGCGCTCAATCAGTGCGTTGGCGACTAAGGTCGTACCATGGATAACGTTTTCAACGTCGCTCGCTTGCACGCCATTATTGTCGAGAATCAACTGGATTCCCGTTAAGACGCCAATCGATGGGTCTAGCGGCGTTGTTAAAACTTTTTCGTTTCGCAACTGCCCTTGTGCGTCTACCATCACCAAGTCGGTAAAGGTGCCACCAATATCCACGCCAATGCGAAAAGGAGCCATCAGTGGTTTAAGCGACTGGCTCATGCTGCACTTCCTGTCGCGAAGGACACCAGAGCCTCGAATTGAGTACCCTTTAGACCATACGCCGTCTGCGCGCTTTGCGCTGACACTACTCCATTTTGTAGATCTGTTACTAAGCGTTTAGGGTCGCGCTCAAGCGGTGAAAACATACCGCCACCGCCGGGAGTCTCGAAGGTCACAATCTGACCTTTGTTGATGGTGGTGACTGATTTGCCTGGTATCCGCTCACCATCGAGCAAGTCGACGCCCAGCCTACCATCCGCACCACCTAAAAAGCCGCGTGGCGGGTATTTGATTCTTTCGTGGCGAATCATGAAGGTTAGAGGCTCGGGCGACAAAGATTGAAACGACAAGCGCTGCCCCAATCCGCCTCGATACTTGCCCGCACCACCGCTATCGATAATCAGGCTTTTTTCGGTGATCAACATCGGCGTTTGATTTTCAAACTGCTCGATAGGATTATTAGCAATATTGGTCGGAAAGCTTAAACACGCCGGGCCATCGCTTTGCGCGCGAGCGCCGTAGCCGCCACTCATAAAAAACATTTTCACAAACTTTCGGTTTGAACGATCGACGCCTTTAAAGTAGACGTTCCAGATCGGCGAGCCGCTATCGGCGATCACTCTCTCTGGAATGATTTTCGATAAAGCGCCAAAGATCACGAAGGGTAAGTAGTGACCAGACAAGTGCCGACCCCAGACCGGCGCAGGTCGAGTGGGATTGACCAGCGACCCCTCGGGCGCCAATAAGGTCAAGGGCCTTAAGCCTCCGTCGTTATTGGGCGAGCTAGGATCAAAGGCACACTTGATGGCATACGCACTATAAGCAAACGTAAAGTTGTACACCGAGTTAATCGGCTTATCAATTTGCGGATCAGTGCCCGCGAAGTCAACCAAAATATCAGACCCCGTTTTTTTGATCGAACAGCAAATCGTCAGTGGCTTATCAAAGCCATCGGCAGTGACCTGATCGGTACATTCACCATCAGGGATCGCCTCTAACATTTTGCGCATGCTCAATTCAGAACGCGACAAGATCGAATCCGTCACACGCTTGAGATCGTCGATGCCCTCTTGCTGTAGAAGATTGAGCAGTTTTGTTTGGGCTAGGTCATAGGCTGCAAATTGAGCGCGAATATCGCCCAGAGTTTCAGTGGGCTCGCGCAAGTTTTCTTGCAAAAAAGAAATCACATCCGTATTTTCTTCACCACGTCGCACGATTTTTAAAATCGGAATACACAGACCCTCTTCATATGAGTCTTTTGCGAACGGCGATGGTGCACCACCAATATCAACGGTATGAAACGTTGACCCCACAAAAGCAACGAGCTCGCGACCACGAAAAATAGGTCGCACCATCGTGATGTCATTTAGGTGCCCGGTGCCTAACCAAGGGTCGTTTGAGATTAAAACGTCGCCAGGCTCAAGGCTGCGCTGCGGATGCTTTTGAAGCATCGCCTGCAAAGTTCTGGGCATGGTCCCTAAAAAAGAAGGGATCGATCTGGATGATTGGGCAAACACTCTGCCGTCAGCATCCATCAACGAGCAAGCCAGATCCCAATTTTCGCGCACCACCACAGAAAACGAGGTGCGCACAAAGGTTTGTGCCACTTCATCCATCAAGCCGGTTAAGCGTCTCCAGACGATACCGAGTTGAAGCGCACTGATCTCTTTGCTCATTGTCTACCTTATTTTTTTTAAATAGTAAAACTCAGCTAAATTTTTTAATCAATTTTTGCGCCAGAACGCTTAATGACCTCAGCCCACTTTGCTGTTTCGCGTTTTGAAAGCTCAGAAAACTCTTCGGGCGTACTAGGAGAAGTTTCTGCACCAAAGGATTTATATTTTTCGATCAGTTCTGGATTTTTTAAGGCTTGCAGGACCTCGGCATTTAAGCGCTTGACGATCTCTGGCGGCAAATTCGCCGGGCCGACTAAGCCGCCCCAAGCAACCACCTCATAACCAGCAAGGCCTTGCTCTGCCACCGTGGCAATCGTCGGAAATGTTGGCGAACGTTTGTTATCCGTAATGCCGATACCACGCATGCGCCCAGACTGTACGTGCGGCCCAGCCACAGGCGAATTACTTAACGCAACCTGCACTGAGCCGCCCATCAAATCCGTCAACATCGCCGGAGCAGATTTATAAGGAACATGCAACAGGTCGATCCCAGCCAGGCTGCGAAAGTACTCCATCCCTAGATGCGAGGTTGTACCGTTGCCGTCTGAACCAAAAACCACTTTAGCCGGATTCTTTTTGGCGTACGCGATCAACTCTTGAACAGAGGTCACCGGCAAATCGTTATTGACGACCATTAAGTTCACCACGCGTAACGCGTTTGCAATCAGTGTCAGATCCTTGTCAACGCTGTACGGTACTTTGCTGTGCAAAGACATATTTGTCGCTAAAGAAACCACATTACCGTAGGCCAGCGTGTAGCCATCGGGCGCAGACCGCAGCATTTCCATTGTCGCGATCATGTGCGACGCACCTGGTTTATTTTCAATCACAATCGGTACGCCCATTTGTTTAGACATCTGCGCGCCGAGGGTACGCATCAAGACGTCCGGTGCTCCGCCCGGGGCAGAGCCCACAACCAAGCGAATGGGCTTGTCTGGATAAGCGGCAAAAGCATTTGCCGCAGTGAGCAAAACCAAGCTGGCGATGTAGCACAACAGCGTCGACATTTTTTTCATGTGAGTCTCAATATGAAGAACGTAGGGGCAACCTAGAATGTACAACTAAAGCTAGAGTAGAATTTCGATTCATTTATCAACACGAGATATCCCATGGCGCAAACGCCAAACAATGACCAAACATTAGACTTGGGCGACCGCGAGTCGATTTATCAACCCACACAGAAAGGGCTGATATTTCCAGAAAAACCCATCGGCATGTCGATCGCGCAAGAGCGTCACCACCGCAAAGAGCGGCTGGTTGCAGCCTGCCGGGCCTTCGCGCTGCAGGGTTTTGACTACGGCTTCGCGGGTCACTTAACCGTTCGCGATCCACAGCACCCCCATTTATACTGGACCAACCCGATGGCGGTCCATTTTTCGCAGGTCAACATCTCAAACCTGATTTTGGCTGATCATCAAGGCACCGTGGTTGAAGGTGACTACGCGATCAATCAGGCGGGCTTTGTGTTGCATGGTGCAGTGCACGAAATGCACCCGGATATCATCGCCATGTGCCACGCCCATACGGTCTACGGTACGGCCTTCGCCTCGCTCGGTAAAAAACTCGACCCGATCAGCCAGGATGCCGCGGCCTTTTATGAAGACCATGTCGTGATCGGCGCTGAAGCGGGTCAGGTCGCCGTAGAGACCAAAGCGGGCTTGGGCGTCGCTGAGTCGTTCAAGGGGGTCAAAGCCGCGATTCATAAAAATCACGGGCTGTTGACGGCCAGTCGCCACAGCATCGAGGCGGCGGCCTTTTGGTTTATTGCGCTTGAACGCTGTTGCCAACAACAATTGCTCATTGAGGCCACAGGTCTCAAGCCTACTCTAGTGCCCCACGACAAAGCGCTATACAGCCGCGAGCACGTTGGCAGCGAATATATTGGCTGGCTACATTTTCAAACCATCTGGAATCAGTTGCTACAGACCCAACCCGACATGTTTGATTAACCGCCTCGCGACTCTTTCAGCACCCTCACAAGGGCATTAAATTCTTCTATTCTGGCGGTTGACGGCCTGGCAATTAACGCGATCTTTCGTTTAGGTGCCGGCGCCGTCAACGGCCTTGCAATCAAGTTGGTCTGTATCAGCAGACCAGACTTGACTGCCATCTCGGGCAACAGCGCAATCCCTAAACCAGACTCAACCATCTGCACGAGCGTGAGCAGACTGGTGGCTTCAATGCCATCGGTGCTGGCCAAGTCGCTTTTTGTGCAGACGGTTAACGTGTGCTCGCGCAGGCAATTGCCCTCTTCTAACAACAGCACACGATCTGCTAACTGATTGGTTAACTGGATTTCTTTATTTTTAAGCACTGGATCGTGCTGATTGCCAATTAACCACAACTCATCATCAAACAGTTCTTTGATCAAAAAACCTTCGGTCTCGTAGGGCAAGGCGATTAAGGCAAAGTCCAATTGGTGGCGATTGAGCTTATCGATCAAGTTCGCCGACAAATCCTCACGCAGCACAATTTTTAGGTGAGGGAAATCGTCTCTCATTTTGGATAGCAAGGCTGGCAATAAAAAAGGGGCGATTGTTGGGATCACGCCCAACTTAATCACGCCCATCATCGAACCAGCAGCCCCTTGAACAAAATCGACCAAATCGTCTGCCTGTGCAATTAAGCGCTGCGCACGCTCGACCACGCCGCAGCCGGTAGGCGTGAGTGACACCGAGTGCTTATCACGCTCGACTAGCTGTGTGCCTAGAGTGTCTTCTAGCTCTTTAAGCCCAGCGCTTAAGGTCGACTGCCCGACGAAACACCGTTCGGCAGCCTTCGTAAAGCTTAAGGTTTCACTGAGCGCGATTAAATAACGTAACTGTTTAAGGGTAGGAATTGCGGCCATTTATTGCTCTCTCGGTTGCTCTCGGTTGCTCTCGGTTGCTCTCGGTTGCTCTCGGTTGCTCTCGGTTGCTCTCGGTTGCTCTCTCTGCTGCTCTCTCTGCTGCTCTTTTCGGCCCTCAGCTGCTCTCTCTGTTATCGATTAAATCGATCAACAATATTATTTTAATTCATTTGATTGATTACATCAATAGGCTCAAACTTCGTCTGTCGTTAAATTTTTCACCCAAAAGGCCTTATATGTCGATCATCAACACCCCAGTTCAGCCGTTCAAAACCCAAGCCTTCCATCATGGCAAGTTCATCACTGTTTCGGACGAAAGCCTCAAAGGCAAGTGGTCGGTCATGATTTTTATGCCCGCAGCCTTTACCTTCAATTGCCCCACCGAGATTGAAGATGCTGCCGACAACTATGCCGAATTTCAAAAAATGGGCGCCGAGGTCTATATCGTGACTACCGATACACACTTCTCGCACAAAGTCTGGCATGAGACCTCACCAGCGGTTGGCAAGGCTAAGTTTCCTTTGGTTGGTGACCCGACCCACACACTGACACGCGGTTTTGGCGTTCACATTGAAGAAGAAGGCCTAGCCCTGCGCGGCACGTTCATCATCAATCCTGAGGGCATGATCAAAACAGCCGAAGTGCACTCAAACGAAATCGCCCGCGATATTTCTGAAACCTTGCGCAAACTTCAGGCTGCTCAGTACACCGCCGCTCACCCAGGCGAAGTGTGCCCAGCAAAATGGAAAGAAGGCGCAGCAACTTTGACGCCGTCTCTAGACCTGGTAGGCAAGATCTAAGCGCAGACGTTACCAATCGAACTGATCGGCAAGATCTAAGTTAGTCCTGACCTGTCGAGCTGCTCAGCAACATCTACGTTAAGACGTTGCTCTTAGAGCTGATCGGCAAGACCTAACTTAAGACGTTGCAGTGACCCAGCAGACTCTCTTCGGAGAGTCTATTGGAGAGGACAAGATCCTGCCCAATAGGCCCATCGAACACATACCAAGGAATACATCATGTTAGACAACAACTTGAAAGCCCAACTGAAAGTTTATTTCGAAAAGATTGTGAGCCCAATCGTTTTGACCGCCTCGTTAGATAGCAACCCAGCCTCAGCTGAAATGCTCGAACTATTAAATGAGGTTGCCGAGCAATCAGATAAGGTGACCGTTGTCACCACCGGAAGCGCCAAACATATTCCAAGCTTTACTGTTGCTAAAGCGGGCGAAGAGGCGCGCATTCACTTCTCGGGTCTGCCAATGGGCCATGAGATGACGTCGTTTGTGTTGGCCATTTTGCAAGCCAGCGGCTATCCACCTAAAGTTGAGCAAGAGATCATTGAGCGCATTCGCGAGCTTGATGGCAAACTGCACTTTCAGACCTTTATTTCATTGTCGTGCCATAACTGCCCAGATGTTGTGCAAGCGTTAAACCTCATGGCAGCACTGAATCCAAACGTCGAGCACGAGATGATTGACGGCGCCCTCTTTCAGGGCTTAGTCGACCAACACCATGT
>Ga0209135_1000129_pt1 | contig 26706 bp, 24 predicted proteins | sample LauGreSBDMM110SD_4_FD_187570 | JGI IMG/M metagenome (GOLD analysis project Ga0209135, IMG submission 187570) | Freshwater lake microbial communities from Lake Michigan, USA - Su13.BD.MM110.SD (SPAdes) (version 3) | ecosystem: Environmental > Aquatic > Freshwater > Lake | place: Lake Michigan... | reverse complement strand
GCTTTGAGGTTTTTATAACTGCCCTGCACCGGAAAAATAATCTCATAACGCATCAGGCGCGGATTGTTGGCATCAGGGGCTAGCTTATATTCACCCACTATCAGGCTAATGCCTTTGACTTGGGCCAATTGATGAATCTGGGCTAGCACTTTAGATACTTCGCCAACTGGCGGAAACTGCGCATAAAACTTTTGCAAGGCTTCTTCATCATTAAGCTTAGGTAATTTTGCTTGCTGTTGGCTAGTCTCAGCAGGTTGCTGACTTAACCAAGCAAGCGCTTGGGTTTTTTGTTGTAAAGCCTGTTCACCTGGCAGCAATGAAGTCAGTCCTATCAGCAGGCAGATGACCAAGCCTAGCAGACCAAGCGTACCGAGTAGTCCAAGTTGGTGGCGTAACACTTCAAGATAACGCAGCACGCTCTTGATATTCACCGTATTGATATCAAGCGCATTCAACTTGAGGTTATTCATATTAGGCTTGCTCATGGCTGATCTTTCCAAGTGGCCACGGCAACAAAGCGGATGGGATGCTGATCGACATCCTCGACGATTTCATGCTTGAGCAGATAAACATTGGTAAGCTCATTACTCGCTTCCAGCTTTTCAAGGTAGCTAAACAGGATGTCTTTGTTTTTTGCTTCCGCTGTGATTTTGAGTTGGCGTTTTTTTGCGTCCGGCTCTATTGCTAGCAGCGCAAGGTCGTTTAAGGCTGCAGCTTCAAGTGCATTCAACACATCGCCCCATGGAATCATTAAGAAGGCCGCAAGTTTTTTAGCTTCTTCAATTTTAGCAAGTAAATCTGCCGATGATTTTGCTTGCAGCTGTGACTCTGCGGGCTGGAGGCCTTTAAGCGCTTTTAATTGCTGAATGGATTGATCAAGCGTTAGCAATTGTTGATTGATATCGGTATGACGCTGCCAAATATTCATCATGGCCAGCAGCGCGATCGCGAATATCACCTGCCCTGCCAGAGAGGGCTTGCGACTTGAAGCGTAATCGAGGTGGATAGCACGCATGATTAAAACACCGCACTTAATGCCATGCTGTATGGCTGGTCTTGGCTAGGTAAATAGCCAGTAATGGCTTTGTGATTCGCGGGCAGCACTTGCCAAGTGGGATTTTTTTGCTTAAAAAGTTGCTTGATTTTTTCATCCTGAAGTGAGGGGAGTGCTGAAAAATAAATGCTTGGCTGCGCACTTTGCACGCCCGCTGTTTGCAATCCAGACAATAACATCTCCCTTGAGATCAGGGATGCTAAATCCGCCGACCAATCCTCAGCGGTTTTAATCGCCGTAATATTTTGCCAGTCGCCATCGCGCATGAGAGCGATGGTTAAACGCCCAGCTTCCACCTGCACCAGAGCGCTCACGCCAGCACCTATCTGTCGACGCATACTATTAAAACCGCTCATCAAATAAGGCTGCAATGAGTTCAGCTTGCATTGATACTTTTGACACAGCGCTTCGATGGCAGCGATCAATGCAGTATCGATGGCGCTGATCAAGAGGCTATCGCCATGCGGCAGCGAACTCGCGCGTATCGTCCAATTATCCACACTTTCGCCATAGTTTTCTCTAAAACAATGGGTGGCGACGGCCATCACTTTGTCCGCCGGACTAAAAGCAGGCATGGCCGGAATAACCTGGTACCGGACGAACTGGTTGGAAAGCACCAGCGTTAATGGCAACCCATTGGCTACATGCTTGCTTTGTGTCTGAGCATTTGCATTTGATAGCAAGTTTTCTAAGGCAAGTATCGCGCCTAACCAAGGCTGCGAATGAGGGGCAGTCTGATTATTTACTGAGATAGGTGCATGCGTTTTATCGAGCAGTCTTTTAACCATGCCATTTTCTAGGCGCAGCAAGGCCACAGCCTCTGCGCCTAAGCTTGCGACTTGCTGCATCAATAGCTGATTTTTAAAGCGCAATAAAAGTGACACGATTAATCTCTTCTAAAGTCGTTTTACCATTGGCGACTGCTTCAACTGCGGTTTCGCGGAGGAGTCGTAAGCCTTTGCGACGGGCGGTTTCTTTGAGCTGCCGAATAGGGTCGCGCGCCACGATCATTTCTCGAATTTCGTCATCTAAAATCAGGAGTTCAGCCACCGCCATACGCCCTTTATATCCGGTACCGCGGCATTGGCCGCAACCTTGACCCTTTAAGAAAGTCATGCCTGCTGCAGCCTCTTTAGTCACTGCGGACTGGGCTAATAACGCATCGGATGGCTGATAACCCACTGCGCAATGGGTACAATTCAAACGCACTAGACGCTGCGCCAAAATACCGTTGAGTGCGGACACAAAGCTGTAGGTATCGACTTCCATATTAATAAAACGGCCAATCACATCAAACACATTATTGGCGTGGACGGTCGTAAATACCAAATGACCTGTGAGCGCCGCTTGCACGGCAATTTGGGCGGTTTCTGAATCGCGAATTTCGCCCACCATGATTTTATCGGGGTCGTGCCGCAAGATAGAACGCAGGCCACGCGCGAATGTCAGGCCTTTTTTCTCATTAACCGGAATTTGTAGCACGCCAGGTAAGTTGTATTCAACCGGATCTTCAATCGTGATAATTTTGTCTTTTCCCGTATTCACTTCTGAGATGGCCGCATACAAGGTGGTGGTTTTACCGCTTCCGGTCGGTCCTGTGACGAGCACCATGCCGTAAGGCTCATGCGCCAGCGCGCGAAATTGATTACGGGTGCGTTCATCAATCCCAATATGTTCTAGGGTCAATCCCTTCGATTGCTCGGTCAAGGCCTTACGATCCAAAATCCGTAAGACCGCATCTTCACCGTACACGCTTGGCATAATCGACACCCGAAAATCGACTTCGCGATTTTGGATGTTGACTTTAAAGCGGCCATCTTGCGGGATTCTACGTTCCGCAATGTCGAGCTCCGCCATTACCTTGATCCGTGAAATGACTTGCTCGGCCATCTCGGCACCTTGAATGGCGCCTACCGTGTCTAGCACGCCGTCAATTCGATATTTGAGCGCCAAGCCCTGACCGGTGGTCTCCAAGTGAATATCACTGGCACCAATTTTCATGGCATCGTACAAGGTAGAGTTGACAAGGCGAATCACCGGGCTGGTATCTGCTGAAATACTACTTAAGGATAACTGTTCCACCCCTTCAATTTGGTGCAATGCTGACAGGCCGGCTTCTTCCTCACCCGCCATGACTTTGTCCATGGCTTTGAGCGTTTCTTCAAAACGCGATAAGTAAGCAGCCACGTCAGCATAATGCGATAAGCGAAGCGTAAATGGCTCGCGTACCTTTTCCATGAGCCAGTTAGCGAGGCCCTCAGCAAATGGATCGGCAATTGAAATGAATAGCTCACCATGCTGATTTCGGAGCGGAATACATTCGTGATGGTAGGCTTCAGCAAAGGCTAACACATCAAAATCCGTGCTGAGTTCATGCAAGGCTTTGTTATCGAGGGTGACGTACTGAAAAGCGCTCCCTAATGCCGCAAGAAATGCTTCTTGTGATAATTCGCTTTGATCTGCCAGCACCTCAATTAAACGGCGACGAGATTGCTGAGCGATGAGCCTTGCCTTTTGAATCGCCTCAGCGCTAATGAGCTCAGGCGCAGCTTGATGAATAATTGGCTGGTTCATTGAATGCTCCCAGCGAGATCAAAAATCGGCATATACAGCATCAGCACCACAAAGCCAATTACAAAGCCAATGAACAGCATAAGTAAGGGTTCAAATAGTTTGGTAAACCAATCTATCCAGCGTGCGGTTTCTTCATCGTAAAAACTAGAAATACGCTCCATCATTTCGCCCATCATACCGCTACGCTCCCCCACCCTGAGCATGCGCAGGGCAACCGGCGTAGAGAGATCATTAAGCTCCATGGCCATGGAAATAGCTTGGCCTTGACGGATTTGTTCAGAAGCTGCCAACATGCGCACTCTTAATGCGGGGGCGAGCAGACCAGAAACCATTTTGAGCGCATTAAGGATTGGGATACCTGCAATCAGTAACATGCCCAAAGAGCGATAGAAGCGTGAAAGCTGATAGATTTTCATGCGCTCGCCGATGGCTGGGATTTGCCATACCATCTCCATTAATTTGGCACGCACCGATTTGAGACTTAATAAATAAAGTGAAGCAGCGAGTAAGCCAAGCAAGCTCATCATCAAACTAAAACCATGTTGCTCGATAAAGGTGCCTAGTGATAGTAATACTTGCGATAAGAATGGCAGATCACTGCCCATGTCCTCATAGATATGGGCAAACTTAGGCACCACATAAGCCACTAAAAACAGCACCACTAAGCTACCCACCGACAGCAACATGGCAGGATAAATGGAGGCTGAGATGACTTTCTTTTTCACCTGATCGATTTGACTTTGATACGCAATATAGCGCTTTAAAGATTCTGCCATCCCACCTGTTTTTTCGCTGGCTCTCAATGCCGCCACATATAAAGGCGGGAAGGCTTGAGGAAAGGATTGCATGGCGGTGGACAAAGGCTGACCTTCACTTAACTGCCTGAGCACGCCTTGAAGCGTCTGCCTAACTTCTGGGCGAGTTTCTTTTTCCGCCAAGGCTTCTATGGCTTCCATCAAGTTGAGTCCAGCTTCAAGCAAAGCTAGCATTTCTTGACTAAAAAGCATGAGCGGAAAGCGTTCACGCTTGGTGAAGTGTTTTTGCCAGCCGTTGCCCGCTGGCTTGGCAGAAAATACGGTGTAGCCTAAGGACTTAGCGCTGCCAATAGCCATCTGCTCGCTGACGGCATCTAGTCTTAGCGATGAATACTCTTTGCCGCGTAATACACTGAGGTCATAAAGCATAACTACCAGCTGACGATGTCCGCCATCTCATCTACGCCACCTGGTTGACCGTCTTTACCTAAAGAAGATAAATCGTATTCGCCATGTTCGCCTGGGGATTTGTATTGGTAAGGATTGCCCCAAGGATCTGCTGGGACGTTTTTCTTAAGATAAGGACCTGACCAACGCGCTTCGCTTGCTGGCTTGACCATGAGCGCGGCTAGTCCTTGCTCAGTGGCAGGATAATGACCAGTATCTAAACGATATTGGTCCAAGGACTTTTCTAAGGCGTCGATTTGTGCACGCGTCGCTTTGACTTCTGACTTGCCGATTTGCGCGAAATATTTAGGGCCAACATAACCAACGAGCAGGCCGATAATCACCATGACCACCAAAAGCTCTAGCAAAGTAAAACCGCGCTGGCTCAAGTTTGATGGTTTATTTTTCCATCGCTTGTTACTCAATGGATGGTTAATAAATGAATTGGTCATTACATTGCCCTTCAACATAGCAAAATCAACATTATCACAGCACTCTTCATTTTATATTAAGAATTTGACAAATATGTTTCAATTAAATGACATCTTAAGCTAGTCCCCAGCATTACTGTTAGAATGAAAGGTGGCTAATGTGGTGATTGAGCGTCAACAAACAACAGTCAATCTGCACACTCTAACCACTATGAGCGGCCATAAGAGTCATCAAAACGCTCAATATCGTCTTCGCCCAAATAACTGCCAGACTGCACCTCAATTATTTCGAGAGGAATTTTGCCCGTGTTTTCTAACCTGTGCTTAATGCCAAGCGGAATAAAGGTTGACTCATTTTCTGCCAAGATGAAACTCGTGTCTCCTCGCGTGACTTTGGCAGTCCCTCTCACGACTATCCAATGTTCGGCGCGATGATGATGCAGTTGTAATGAGAGCTTAGCACCTGGCTTAACCATGATGCGTTTAACCTGAAAACGCTCTGCTGCATCGATACTGTCGTACCAGCCCCAAGGACGATAGACTTTACGGTGGGTTACGCTTTCTATTCTGCCCTGCTGTTTGAGCTGGTCCACGACTTTTTTCACATCCTGCGTCTTATTCTTGTGGACAACCAGCACCGCATCTGGCGTTTCTACCACCACCAAGTTGCTCACCCCAACGCAGGCTAACAATCGGCTCGCAGAAAACGCTAAGGTGTCTTCGCAGTCTGTTAATAACACATCGCCTTGCACAGCATTGCCGGCACTATCTTTATCTAAGGCCTGCCATAAGGAGTCCCATGCGCCCACATCAGACCAGCCTGCAGCTAACGGAATCACCGCAGCTGAGGGCAAATTTGCTTGGCCAGCAGCAATGCGCTCCATCACTGCATAGTCAATCGAGTCGCTAGGACAGTTGGCAAACTCAGCCTTCCCCACGCGAACGAAGTTTCCATCCAGTTGTTCACCCTGCCAGGCTGATTTACAGGCAGCCAAAATATCTGGTCGACAATTTTCCATGGCAGATAACCACACTGAGGCGCGCACCATAAATAATCCGCTATTCCATAAATAGTTACCATCGTCCACATACGTTTGCGCTGTCTCGCGATTGGGCTTTTCCACAAAACGCGTCAATTCAAAAGCATTTGATTGGGGCAAGGACTCACCAGTTTGAATATAACCATAGCCAGTTTCTGGGCAATCTGGGGTTATGCCGAACGTGACGATCATGCCCGCTGCCGCTAAACTTGCACCCTGACGAACCGCTAATTGAAAAGCGGCATTATCTAGAATAATATGATCTGCAGGCATCACTAAAAGCACTGGATCGCCATTTACACCATCAGCTTCAAGCGCTGCCAAGGTGAGCGCTGGGGCAGTATTTCTTCCCGTTGGCTCCAAAACAATCACGCCATCTTTGCCCATTAAGCGCAATTGCTCAGCAATCACAAAGCGATACTCTTCATTGCAGACCACCATCGTTGGGGCTAATGCTAGGCCAGCGATGCCATCTAATCTACGAACCGTGCCTTGTAACAAGGAGTCCTCTCCGAATAGAGGGAGGAGCTGTTTTGGATATTTTTCTCGTGACATGGGCCAAAGCCGAGTGCCTGAGCCGCCAGACAAAATGACGGGTTGGACTTTTAAATACTCAGCTATTTTGGACATATCAATCGTTTTCTTTAATATTGAATCAGCAAATGCTTATCATTGCGGTCACTTAATTGCATTTGGTGACATTAGGATAGGCAAGAATAAATTGACTGGCCTTGGATAGTCAAATCAAATATATATGTGAGCAATTATCTTGTTGTGATGAGTTGACGCGATGAGTCCACTTTTAAAAAGACTCATCAGAAATAGAGTTAAGTGGGGCTTAGATGCGAGCGGTAATTCGTTAAGCCAATGATATCTATTCCAAGCACCTTGCCAAGCGACTAAATGGGAGTCAAAGGGTGCGTTACCGTCATGACTGTAAAACGGCATGCCACTATTTATTTCAGCAAATCCATTTCCTGGGCCTTGTTAGCCGCTTGCGACCTATTCTCAACCCCCAGCTTAGCAATCGCGTTGTGTACATGATTTTTAATTGTGTTCACACTGACATACAAGATGTCAGCAATCTCTGGATTAGTTTTTCCTGAATTGACCCAACGCAACACTTCAATTTCACGGGGCGATATTAATTGTTTTTCAACTTTTAATATTGCTTGGGGAATTTGATCGAGTTTAGTAGGTTTATCCTTGTATCTAGAGATATTGTTCATTACCCGCAAAAAGGCATGGTGCATTTGAGGCACTAACAATTGCAAAATATACGCATGCCTGGGGCTGGGCTCACCCGCTATCCTAGAAAAACTAAAGAAGGTAATGACATCGCCTTCTTTATTCGAAACGCCATGGGCAGCGATATTTCTAATCTCTAATTGATTGAGTACCTCTTCGCTTTCAACAAAGGGGACGCGATAAGGGCCATAATCAACTTCTTCAAGCGTGTGAGAAACCAATATTGGGCGAAGATCTTTTTTCCAAGCATTAATCACACGGTTAACGATACCACTCTCATAACCAGTTGCAAATCTGACATGCTGGTCATTCACATAACGGGTGCTCACGAAACTATCAAAATGAAGCTGTGACTGATTTTTTAGCGCAAAACCACAAATCAATACTTCATGCGGGATTAATGATTGCAATGAACCTTGCAGCCAGGAAAAAAATTGTTCGCGTTTAAAAACCCGAAGAGACTCTAGGAAAAAAATTGTTCGCGTTTAAAAACCCGAAGAGACTCTTCAAAAACATCCAAAAGCAATACGGATTCTTCTTCAGTTAAAGCTGATTGATCGTTTGCCATGAATCTTCAACAAGTCAAAATATTTTTAGAATTATAAAAAATAAGTATTACCTAAGCATGACGCTTTAATTGCAGAATAATTTCAATTTCGTCAAGGATAGACTGGTCCATGCCAGGCCTGACTGATTCTTCGCCATACGCCTGTCGATGCTAATGTTATTACCCAATGCTAAAGAAGCGCACCTCAAAAGCTAGCATAAGCAATCCATGGGTGATGCATATAACTGCTGGTATCAATTAGCGCCTTCTATCAAAAGCCTGCTTGGCGCGCGAAACTAAATTCGGTGCAAGTGCCCCAAGTTTTGGCTGATTAACATACGCACAAAAATAGAATATCACTAAGAAGGTTAGAAATTTCATCCGCTTGTCATGTTAATGACCTATATTGATGGTTATGAAAATTTCATTGCAGCCAGCTATGCAATCGACTCATACCTTTTTGATGATGTCGACGCTCACGCTTTTCCTAACGCCATTAATCGCGCAAGCTGATATCTATATGCAACAGGATACTAGCGAACTTATTTTGTTAACTAATTTACTCACCGATTTAGAACCCACAAATCAGCGTGATCGCTATGAACTGCTGCTTGAAGATGATCAACGCTCGTCTGGCATACCTAAAAATACAACGAGCGCTAATGCGAACGGTTTGTCACGACAACAAATTATCGAGGCGGTAGCCAGCGCTTCCGCTCAAACGGCTATCGACCCTGCCTTAATTCATGCGGTGATTCGTGTTGAGTCCAATTACAACGCTAAAGCATTATCACCGCGTGGTGCTCAGGGCTTAATGCAATTAATGCCCAGTACAGCAAGGCGCTTTAATGTGACTAACCCCTATGACCCAGTGCAAAATGTATTAGCAGGCGCGCAGTATCTGCGTGAACTCAATAACTTCTTTCACGGCAATATGCCCTTAATATTAGCCGCCTACAATGCGGGGCCTAAAGCTGTAACTAATCACCATATGCAGATTCCACCATTTTTAGAAACACGTTTGTATGTGCCTAAAGTTTTAGATGTCTATAGACGAATTCGCGCTGAAAGAGTTTATTAGCGCGGGTTTCTTTTTTTTAAGCGTGCTTAGAATTGAAATAATGGCAATCATCGACGCTTCACAATAAGCCAAACAGAATCACGTGCCCAATTGTGCCCGCTATTTAATACTCACATGAGCAGTCATTTGAGAAAGATCTCCTTTCAAGAATCGCAGACGAAGTCATGGAGCTTGTGCAACTCGAAGAACTAAGGCTCGCGCATGAGCGCTGCGAGATGCTGGAGAACGATGAGAAGGTCGCACTGTGGAGCTTGCTGGGGAGTAGTACAAGAAGTGCGCTGAAGAAGTATAAGGCTGGATAATGTTTTTCCGCATGAAGATATCAAATAACATGTCGACGCTAAAAGTCGTTCACACGCGCAACTACTTTCATTAGCCCGCATGTTGGATCGCGCTAAAGACCAAGCTATCTCAATGGCTCAAGGCACACATGAGAATTTTTATTCGTAACCTTAAAAAATTGAATCTCATATTACATTTATTTTGTTGACTTTGTATTTTCCTAATATACTATATTAGGAATTTAATAACTCCCGTAAGGAACGACGATGGCAAGCAATCCTACATACCCAATGGCTTTCAAAGTCGTCGGCGCCAACGGCCAAATATCCATAGGTAAACAATTTGCTGGTCGTCAAATTTTGATTGAAGAGCAGGAGCCTGGTGTTTGGTTACTTAGAACTGCGTCTGTGATTCCTGATAACGAGCGCTGGCTGCATGACTTTAAAGCATCTAGTGAACTGAAGAAAGCGCTGGATTGGTCACTAAAAACCCCAGCCCAAGAGACCGATCTCGATCAAGCCTTTGAATCATTGAGCCGAGATGGCAAGTAATACCGATGCTAAGGTAAGGCTGGATTTGAACAATCCCACCTTTCAAGATCATCTATTTTATCTTCAGAAGACTGATCGACATGCAGCGATTGAAACGCTCAAAAAAATCAGACAAATGAACTGGGGACAGGTTTATAGAGACAAGGGGTTGAGGTGGGAAAAAATCCTTAGTGTAAAAGCGCCAAAGGGAATCGATGCCCTTTACTCCATTCGTATTACTCAATCCAGAAGAGCTGTCGCCTTTAGAGATGGTGATTTTATGAGGCTACAAATCATTTCTCCCGATCACGACAGCACTTACGGCAAAAAATAATGAATCAAACAAGTACGTTACTAATGTATTGGTGCGGCTGGAGAGACTCGAACTCTCACGACTTTCGTCACCACCCCCTCAAGATGGCGTGTCTACCAATTCCACCACAGCCGCTTAAAGCTTTAAATTACTGAGGTACTTCCTTGCTCGCTGGCGCTGAAGGTGTTGCTGCTTTTTGAGCTGCTTGCTCGGTGGTGATTGTTTTGACAACGCTCACACGGTCAGAACGGTGACCAGACATATAAGCTAAAGTTAAACTGGTGCTAAAGAATATAACCACACAAATGGCTGTCGCACGGCTCATAAAGTTTGATGCCCCACTTACGCCAAACAAACTACCTGATGTGCCGCTACCAAAAGCCGCGCCCATATCAGCACCCTTGCCGTGTTGTAAAAGAACCAAGCCAATTACACCGGCTGCCGCTAATACATGAATTACTGTCACTAAATTTTCCATAATCTCTTATTTTCCGAAAAGGCTTGCTGACTAATATCGCCTTAATTAGACGACAACCGATGCAGCAAGACAAATTTTTTCAAAATCGTTCGCATCTAATGAACAACGTCCTATGAGGCCGCCATCAATATCCTGCATAACAAGTAATTGTGACGCATTTACGGGATTTACGCTACCCCCATAGAGGATGCGCAAGCTACTTGCGGCCATAGCATCGTAGCCTGCAATCCGGCCACGAATGAACTCGTGCATAGCTTGCGCTTGCGCTGGCGTCGCGCTTAAGCCCGTGCCAATTGCCCACATTGGCTCATAGGAAACGACCGCGTTTTCAAAAACAGTGCCGCCATGGCTAAGTAACACAGCATCTAACTGCTCTGCCACGACTTGTTGTTCCATGCCTGCTTCACGTTCTTGCAAAGTTTCACCCACACACAAAATAGGCGTTAGACCAGCATTTTTTGCAGTCACAAATTTTGCGGCGATATTTTCACCGCTTTCGCAATACGCCGTACTGCGTTCAGAGTGCCCAAGGATGACGTAAGTCGAATCAAAGTCTTTCAGCATACTTGCTGCTACTTCACCCGTGTAAGGACCGACAGGATATTTGCCGACGTTCTGCGCACCCCAGGAGATATTAGTGCCGCCGAGCACAACTTGCGCTTGGAACAAATATGGATACGGCACGCAAACCGCAAAGTCGACGTTGTTAACGTGCGCCAACTTTTGCTTGAACGCTTCAAACAATTGCTGATTATGGGTAATCGACCCGTGCATTTTCCAATTAGCCACTACGAGCTTACGACGCATATTTGAACCTTATAAATTTGAAGCGAATTTTACGCTTGCAGGCCCTATTACTCAAGGCGTATTACTGAATGAAGACGACTCCATAGGAATGCAGTGTCGCACATTAAGTTGCACGCTTTGGCGGCCGTTAAATTCATTGGTTTGTAGCTCATAAACCATATGCACTTTAGTCGGCAAGAATGTGGCTTGCTGAAAATAAATCGCATCAATCATGCGACCTGTTTGGTCATCGGCTTTTTGCAAAGACAATTTCAAATGACGCTCGCCCACCACTTTTTGTAATTTCACAATAAATTCATCACTAAATAAAGGCGCTGGAAAGCCTTGCCCCCATACTTGTTTATCAAGCGCGACAGCAACATCCCAATCCACCTCATGCAAGGATAATGAACCATCAGTTTCTATCACAGCGTTCAAATCAGCAGGCGTGAGTAAGTTGGCAGCGACGTCCTCAAAGGCTTGCTTGAACAAATCAAAACCATGGTGGGGAATTGTGAGCCCGGCTGCCATGGCATGACCACCAAACTTTAGAATTAAATCTGGATGGCGTTTTGAAATGAGATCTAAAGCATCCCGCAAATGTAATCCTTTGATTGAGCGGCCAGAGCCTTTCAAATTACCATCAGCGCCCAATGCAAACGCAATCACCGGGCGATGATATTGATCTTTGACACGTGATGCCAAAATGCCAATCACGCCTTGATGCCAATCTGGCTGAAAAATACTTAAACTAAATTGCCCGCTCACATCCACTTCGTCCAAAGAAATATTAGCAGCTTCCTGCATATCTGCTTCAATCGCGCGACGTTCTAAATTCATAGTGTGTAAGCGCTGCGCCATCACACCCGCTTCCAATTCATCATCCGAAATCAAACAGGCAATGCCGATTGACATATCATCCAAACGGCCGGCGGCATTAAGCCTTGGCCCAACGCTAAATCCTAAATCTTGCGCATTCACTTTTGAAGCATCACGCCCTGCGAGCTTGAGTAATGCACGTATTGCTAAACAAGCTTTGCCAGCCCGAATTCGGCGTAGGCCCTGCTCTACCAAAATGCGGTTGTTATCATCTAGTTTCACCAAGTCGGCCACAGTGCCGAGGGCCACAATGTCGAGTAATTCGGTTAAGTTTGGCTCAGGCTTTTCAGCAAATGCACCACGGGCTCTGAGCTCAGCACGCAACGCTAGCATCACATAAAAAATAACCCCAACGCCCGCTAAGTTTTTACTTGGGAAGCTACATCCATGCTGATTAGGGTTCACCATGCAAGTTGCATCAGGCTTTTCATCGCCTGGCAAATGGTGGTCAGTGACCAGCACTTTAATCCCTAGGCTATTGGCTTTTGCCACACCATCCACACTGGCAATGCCGTTATCCACGGTAATGATGATGTTTGGCTTTCGTTCAGCAGCTAGCTCAACAATTTCAGGCGTTAAGCCATAGCCGTACTCAAAGCGGTTAGGCACCAGATAATCCACTTGAGCGCCCATGCTCCGCAACCCCCTTATGGCGACTGCCGTTGCTGTCGCACCATCACAATCGTAATCACCGACCACCAATAAAGATTGCTTGTGTGCAATCGCCTCCGCTAACAAAACGGCCATTTGTGAAGCATTGGTGAGTTGTTCGGGCGGGATGAGCTTAGCGAGCGAAACATCGAGCTGTGCTGATTGATGAATGCCACGTGCAGACAACACTCTAGCCAAGATTGGCATGATACCCTCTTTACTTAAGGAGGCTGCGGCATCTAGATTAAACGAACGAAGAACGATATTTGCCATGCTTAAGTGTTTGCCAAATTAAAATAGGTATTGATCGGCTTAAGTTTTCGCCAAAATTTCCACGTGTCTAGTGGTTTAATGTGAAGCGTAAACGTCATGCCATGCACATCAAAATGACAGCGCAAGGTTGCGAACTCTTTGTGCTTCAGGCTTTTAAGCATTGGTGCAAACCAATCGCTTTCTAGGTCGCTATTGTTAGCCATTACAATCACCGCATCACCATCAAATTGCATTGACGTATAGACTTTCACTGCATTACAAGAAATTCCAGACCACTTTGCCAGGCCCATGCTCAACGCATCATTCGCAAAGAGCTTAAAGCCTAATTTTTGCGCTGATTGATTGATTGCCTCAAAAAGTCCACCGCCTGAAAGCCAAAGGCTATTTACTGCCAATAAGCCTCGCTCCTCGCGGGCTTGGTTAATCGGATGCTCATGCAACAGCATTTGTACTTCGTTGAGTAAGGACTGAAACTTCATGCCGTGCTTACCATGCGGCATGTGCTTGCCAACATCTCGCCCCGTGGCTTCGGAGAGCGAATAAGTGGTGACATCAACATCCACATCATCATTCACATGGAGATATAAAAAATCGCTAGTCTTACTCGGGAGAAATCGCAGGCGATCTTGAGCGAAGTGTTGATTAAGCGCCGATGCCAACAACTTTAATTCATCCGCATTTAAGCGCACTGCATCACCCAACGTAAAGTAATCTCGTTGCAACACAAAGTGAACAGGATGAACGACAAACCAATAGCCGGCCGCTTGCCGCGCTTCTTCGCCCATCAAAGCAAGCGGCGCCACTGGCCAATCCGCCTGCTTTTTAAACCCAAACTGCTTGCATAGGCTTGCCTCAAGCGCATGCTCGGCATCTTGCTCCCATGCGCCGACAGCGCATAGCTTAGCAAAAGCTGGGGCGTTATCGCCGCTTAATAAATATTGCGCAAACTGGGGGAAATAAACATCAAGATTCACATCATCACTCATTTCTAAAGCTAACTACTCAAAACAAAGCATTGATGGGCAAGACAACCCATAAATCACTTTGAAAAAATCAATTTTCGCTATACTATTTTCACATACATTTGACGGATTTAATGCCATCCATGGAACTAATTTTATGGCGTCATGCTGAAGCGGAAGACGGTTACCCTGATCATGAGCGCGCGCTTACTGAAAAAGGTCATGAACAGGCCAAGAAAATGGCTGCTTGGCTGAAGCCTCGCTTGCCTAAAGATACCCAAATCTTGGTCAGTCCTGCAAAACGCGCTCAGCAAACGGCTAATGCACTTGACCTCCCTTTTAAAACCCTTCCTGAAATTGCTCCTGGCGGCTCTCCTCAAGATTTACTTAAAGCAGCAAACTGGGACACAAGTAAGGGTTCTGTATTGATTGTCGGTCACCAGCCAACCTTAGGGGTTGCTGCCGCGATTGCAATGACCCGTAAAACTCAATTTTGGTGCGTTAAAAAAGCTTCCATTTGGTGGATCGCTAGCCGTATTCGCGCAGAAGATGAGCAAGCCATTATTCGCGTTGTGATTTCGCCTGATATGCTTTAGCTTTTAATTTTAAGCTCAGATTATCAGCTCCCATCAAGCACAAGAGTGAGCCATGGCCAACGAAATCGAACTGAAGCTTCGTATTGAAGAATCTAGCGCGCCTCTCTTAAATCATCACCCAGCAATTACCGAGCGTATGATAGAAGGGCCTTGGACGCGCAAGCTGGTGAGCATTTATTACGACACCCCTGATTTATCTTTGCTTGATGCAGGCCTTAATTTACGTGTCCGCAGTATGTCTGGCGGCTGGTTTCAAGCCATTAAAAGTACCGGTCAATCTGTGGGGGGCTTGCATCAGCGTTTAGAGTGGGAAGATTTGCTCACCCGAAACGAACCTGATTTTAATAAAATTACCGAGCCGCACTTAGCCAATATATTTTCTGATATCAAGCTAAGAGAGGCACTAAAGCCGGTTTTCATCGTAGATGTCGTTCGAACCGATTGGCTACTCAAATACCCAGATGGTTCTGTGATTGAAGTTTCTGCGGATATTGGCGACCTCAAAAGTTCTAAAGAAAAAGCTTGCGAGCATATCTGTCCGATTCAAGAGTTAGAGATTGAACTCAAACAAGGCAATACTTATCACCTCTTTGAACTTGCTTTGGCCCTTCAGCAAGACATTCCAATGAGCATTGAGAATGGGAGCAAAGCGCAAATGGGCTATCGTTATTTACGGCCACCGCCTTTGATTAAAACCCATGCGCAGGCGATGAATATTAAACGCTACAAAGCCCCGCCGACCACCAATCAAATCATGCTAGAAGCGCTCACTAGCATGCAGGATAATCAGGAAGTCTTGAAAAAGGTCAATCACACGCCAGCGGTTTATCACATGAAGCTTGCCAATAGTCGGCTAGCAAGCGCTTTGGCTTATAGTGGCTTTCGCGCAACGGATAAAGACACGCTTAATATTATTCAAGACTTGGAGTGGTTAGCGCAGTTCTTAATTTCGCCTTGCGATAACTTTGGCTATCAAAATTTAAATGCCATTTTGCATGGTCAGCGTTATCAACGAATATTACTGAACCTGGGCGCTTGGCTGCATAAATAATGAGCCGTTTTTTTAATACTGCCTTAGCAATTCCAAAGTCAGCGCAACGCCGAAGCCGTTCACATCACTTGCCACCGCACCTAAACCACCCTTGCGGTTATATGAAGACAAATCAATATGTAACCATGGAATGTCGTTTTCAATAAACCTCGCTAAAAAGCGGGTGGCGTGCACATGGTCAGCGCCGCCTTCCAAAGTGCACTGCTTCACATCGGCAATGCTACTTTCAATGTCCTCGTCGTAATCATCATCGAATGGGAATACACAAACCCGCTCACCCACTTCCGCACCAACACCCACCGCTTTACAAAGGAGTTCAGGCTTGTTGCCTAGCACGCCGCTATAGCGATCTCCCAAAGCACTCATCATGCTGCCTGTGAGTGTTGCGAAATCCACCATCCAATCTGGCTTTTCACGAGAAGCCAAGGTCAGCGTATCGGCAAGCACCATGCGACCCTCTGCATCGGTATGCACGATTTCTATGGTCGTACCATTAAGCGCCGTCACTACGTCGTTTTGTTTATAAGCGAGCGGTCCTATGTGGTTTTGCGCAATCGCGAGCCAGCAATCAATCTTAATCGGGAGCTCTGCGTTAGTTGCCGCGAGCAATACCCCTAAAGCAACTGCTGAGCCGTTCATGTCCTCATGCATACCGCTCATGTATTTCGCTGGCTTCAGATTATGGCCACCCGTATCAAAGCAAATACCTTTACCAACTAAAGCGATATGTTTTTTCGCTTTCTTTGGAGAATAAGTAAGGTGCACAATCGCCGCATCTTGCGGGTCTGAACCTTGCCCGACAGCGACAAAAGCACCAGCGCCCATTTGAGTGAGTTTTTGCATGTCAAACTCTTGATAATGCCAGCCGTTTGACTTTGCAAGTTCAGCGATTTTAACGCGATATTGCGTAGGATTAAGCTCATTTGGCGGCAACATCGTGAGTGTTCGCGCCAACACATTGCCAGCAATCAGCGCTTGAATATCAGCAAAATTATCCTCTTCTTGCCACCCATAAACCTCTAAAAACTCCAACAATTGCGGCTTAGGTTCTTTTTGTGATTCCTTACCCTTGCGCTCAGGCAAATCAGCAGCATTCACTCCCGCCACATAAAACGCATCTTTTGCAGATTGCTTGCGCACTTCTTGAGCACCAAAAACTGCAATTGACAACGCTTTTGGCTTTTCATCAAGTAAAGGTTTAATCGCCTTACGCAATAAAGTTTGACGCTTAAACGCTGGCAGATCCGCCTCCAGCACGACCCAGCTTGCCACAGCACCATTAGGCAAATCTGCCACAACAGAAGCTTTGCTCAAATCAGTATATTTTTTACTGATACGTTTAAGCTTCGCATCCAAAACATCAGAAAACGGTAAATTCTCAGGGCGCTCTGCAGGCAAAACAAATAAAAGGTGCGTTTGGGTGGCCAAGGACTTTTCATCAGCAATGGCTAAATTTTGTTTTAGGGTCATGGACATGCAAAAACCTCACTAAATTCGTTTAAATGTCGTTAAATTTCACTAATTTCGTTAAATAAAGCATATTTATGCAATTGATTCATCTAGCAAAAACCCGCCAAAACTTGACCAAGCAGGTCAAAAAAGCGATGATGCGGGTTAGCCAATCAATCACTTATTGATTTAAGCATTAAATGATAACGACCTAGCGTTGTAATACGTCTAGTTGATTATACCTTTTAGACAAGTCTAAAAGTTTCCTGGAGAACTACCACATGGCATTTACCCCCGATATTGACCCACAAGAAACCCAAGAATGGCTTGAAGCCATAGATGCGGTATTGGCCAACGAGGGAACCGAACGTGCGCACTTCTTATTAGAAACTCTCATTGATAAAGCGCGCCGCTCCGGTGCTTACCTACCTTACAACGCAACCACTGCGTACGTGAATACGATTCCTACGCATTTGCAACAAAGATTACCAGGCAACCCCGATATGGAGCGCCGCATTCGTGCGTTGATTCGTTGGAACGCCATCATGACCGTGCTACGCGCTAATGAGAAATCACCTGGCGTGGGGGGTCACATTGCTAGCTTCCAATCTGCAGCCACTTTATATGACGTGGGCTTTAACCACTTCTTCCGCGCAGCCAATGATAAATTCGGTGGCGACTTAATATTCTTCCAAGGGCACTCATCCCCAGGCGTGTATGCGCGTGCATTCTTAGAGGGTCGCTTAACTGAAGATCAAATGAATAACTTTCGCCAAGAAACCGGCGGCAATGGCTTATCAAGCTACCCGCACCCTTGGTTAATGCCTGATTTCTGGCAATTCCCAACCGTTTCTATGGGTCTAGGCCCATTGCAAGGGATTTACCAAGCGCGCTTCTTAAAATATCTACACGACCGCGGCATTGCGGATACTTCAGACCGTAAAGTTTGGGTGTTCTGCGGCGACGGCGAAATGGATGAGCCTGAATCATTAGGCGCCATTTCACTTGCTTCACGAGAAAAATTAGACAACCTGATTTTCGTGATTAACTGCAACTTACAACGTCTTGATGGCCCTGTGCGCGGCAACGGCAAAATCATCCAAGAGTTAGAGTCTGATTTCCGCGGCTCCGGCTGGAATGTATTGAAAGTGATTTGGGGTTCCTATTGGGACCCACTTCTTGCCATGGATAAAGACGGCCTGCTCAAAAAACGCATGGAAGAGTGCGTGGATGGCGAGTACCAAAACTTTAAAGCAAAGGGTGGCGCTTACACACGCGAACACTTCTTCGGCAAATATCCACAATTAATGGAAATGGTCGCAGCGATGTCTGACCAAGACATTTGGCGCTTAAACCGTGGTGGTCATGACCCACACAAAGTCTATGCCGCTTATGCTGCAGCAACACAGCACAAAGGACAACCAACCGTTATTTTAGCGAAGACGGTGAAAGGTTACGGCATGGGCGATGCGGGTGAAGCGCAAAACACGACGCACCAACAAAAAAGCATGGACATGTCTTCATTGAAAGCTTTCCGTGATCGCTTTAATTTACCACTGACAGATGAACAAGTAGAAAGCTTATCTTTCTACAGACCCCCTGCAGACTCTCCAGAAATGGTTTATATGGCCGAACGCCGTTCAGCGATGGGTGGCTCTGTGCCAGCGCGTCGCCGTAAAGGTAACGCGCTTGTGGTGCCTGAACTTTCAGCATTCGAAAATATGCTGACTGCCACTGGTGACCGTGAAATCTCAACCACGATGGCGTTCGTGCGTATTCTTTCAACCTTAGTACGCGACAAAGAAATCGGCAAATACATTGTGCCTATCGTGCCTGATGAAGCGCGTACATTCGGTATGGAAGGCATGTTCCGTCAATTGGGCATTTACTCATCTGCTGGCCAATTGTACGAGCCACAAGATAACGACCAAGTGATGTACTACAAAGAATCAAAAGACGGCCAAATTCTTGAAGAAGGCATCAACGAAGCTGGCGCGTTCTCATCATGGATTGCTGCAGCAACTGCATACAGCGTCACCGGCACACAAATGATTCCGTTCTACATCTTCTACTCCATGTTTGGTTTCCAGCGTATCGGCGACTTAGCTTGGGCAGCGGGCGACTCACGTGCACGGGGCTTTGTATTGGGTGCAACTGCTGGCCGCACTACCTTAAATGGTGAAGGCTTACAACATGAAGATGGCCATAGCCATTTAATGTCAGCCACCATTCCAAATTGCGTTTCTTACGACCCAACATTTAGCTACGAGCTTGCTGTGATTATTCAAGAAGGGATGCGCCGCATGGTGCAAAACCAAGAAGATGTGTATTACTACATCACCTTGATGAACGAAAACTATAGCCATCCAGAAATGCCAAAAGGCACGGAAGCTGGCATCCTAAAAGGCATGTACGCGTTTAGCAAATCAAAAGCTAAAGGTCCTAAAGTACAATTGATGGGCAGTGGCGTAATCTTGCGTGAAGTCATTGCAGCGGCTGAAATGCTTGAAAAAGATTGGGGCGTATCACCAGACGTGTGGAGCGTTACAAGCTTCACCGAGTTACGTCGTGAGGGCTTAGATGCTGAACGTTGGAATATGCTCAACCCAGAGAAGAAACCAAGACTCAGCTACGTGGCTGAATGCTTGAGCGGTGCCGAGGGCCCTGTGATTTCATCAACCGATTACATGAAATCATTTGCTGACCAAATCCGTAACTTTGTGCCGCAACGTTTTGTGTCACTCGGTACTGATGGTTATGGTCGCAGTGATAGCCGTGAAGCGCTCCGTAGCTTCTTTGAAATTGATAGATATTATGTGGTGCTTGCTGCGCTTAAAGCATTAGCGGACGAAGGCAAATTGCCTGCAAGCAAAGCAGCTGAAGCGATTAAAAAATATAAAATCGACGCAAGCCGCCCTAATCCAACAACAGTTTAAGCAGAAAATTAGTTTAAACAGAGAAGACTCTCTTAAGGAATAACAGCATGGCAATTAAAGAAGTTCTTGTCCCGGATATTGGTAACTTTGAAAGCGTTGACGTCATCGAGTTACTCGTCAAAGAAGGCGACACCGTTGCAAAAGATGACTCACTCATCACTTTAGAATCAGACAAAGCGTCGATGGACATTCCAGCGCCATTTGGGGGCGTAGTCAAAAGCATCAGCATGAAAGTGGGCGACAAGGCCGCGCAAGGTGGTTTGATTTTGACGCTAGATGCCACTGAAGATGCCCCTGCAGAAAAACCTGCTGCACAACCAAGCACAACGCCAGTGGTAGCGACTGTAACGGTTGACGAAAAACCAGTGGCCATTCCAGAGCCATCCCGCCCAGTGCCTGAAGTACCCAAAGTCATTCAACCACAAGCAACGCCTAATCCTATTGGCGCAAGCGCTGTAGCGGCAGATGGCAAGTTGGCACATGCAAGCCCGTCCGTGCGTAAGTTCGCACGTGAACTCGGCGTCAATTTAAGCTTAGTCCGTGGCTCAGGCTTAAAAAATCGCATTAGCCAAGAAGACGTGCAAGCCTTTGTCAAAGGTGAACTTGCTAAGCCTCGTTCAGAAAACATGGGCTCTGGTTTGACCACATTGGCGATGCCAGTAATTGATTTCAGCCAATTTGGCGAAATTGAACACAAACCACTTTCACGCATCAAGAAATTATCTGGCGCAAACTTGCACCGCAACTGGGTGACTGCACCGCACGTGACGCAGTTCGACGAAGCTGATATTACTGACTTGGAAGATTTCCGTAAATCGATGTTGGCTGACGCTGAAAAACGCGGCGCTAAATTAACGCTACTCGCTTTCTTGATGAAAGCGGTTGTGAATGCGCTTCGCACTTATCCAAACTTCAACGCTTCGCTTTCTGCAGATGGTGATAGCTTAATTTTGAAAAACTACTTTAATGTAGGCTTTGCTTGTGACACACCAGATGGCTTGGTAGTGCCGGTGGTGCGCGATGTGGATAAAAAAGACGTCCTTGATATTGCGCGCGACTTAGCTGACTTATCTGGCAAAGCCCGTGAACGTAAATTAAAGATTGAAGAAATGCAAGGCGGTTGCTTCACCATCTCCAGCCTAGGCGGAATTGGCGGTACCATGTTTACGCCGATTATTAATTGCCCGGAAGTAGCCATTCTGGGGGTATCTCGCTCTTCATTCCAACCTGTTTATAACAAAGAAACTGGTGGCTTCGAGCCGCGCCTCATTTTACCGATGTCCCTTTCATACGACCACCGCGTGATTGATGGTGCAGATGGCGCGCGATTCACTAGCCACTTGCGCATGATGTTATCTGACGTTCGTCGTTTGTTACTTTAAGGGGTTGGCATGAGTAATTTAGTAGAAGTCATCGTCCCTGATATTGGCAACTTTGATAGCGTTGACGTTATTGAGGTGCTTGTAAAAGTTGGCGACACCGTAGCAAAAGAAGACTCATTAATCACACTTGAGTCAGACAAAGCATCGATGGATATTCCATCTTCAGATGCGGGCGTGGTCAAAGAAATCAAAGTTAAAGTAGGCGATAAAATTGCAAAAGGCTCGCCGATTTTAGTGCTTGAAGCGGAAGCTGCAAGCGCAACTCAAACTGAAGCGCCTAAAGCTGAAGTGCCGCAGTCTGAAGCTGCCCCTGCTGCTACTGTAAGCCAACCGGCTGAAACGCCAGCATCATCTGTGACTCAAGGCGACAATGATATCACTTGTGAACTGGTCGTTTTAGGCTCTGGCCCTGGCGGTTACACTGCCGCTTTCCGCGCAGCGGATTTAGGCAAAAAGGTAGTCTTAATTGAACGCTATTCAACGCTAGGTGGTGTTTGCTTAAACGTCGGTTGTATTCCATCTAAAGCGCTCTTGCACACCGCCAAAGTGATTACAGAAGCCGAAGAAACTGCACATCACGGCGTGAGTTTTGGTCAGCCAAATGTTAACCTTGAGCAACTTCGCAGATGGAAAGCCAACGATGTGGTGGCTAAACTCACCGGCGGCTTATCAGCCATGGCGAAACAACGTGAAGTGACCGTGGTGCAAGGTTTAGGTCAATTTGCCAGTCCCAACCAAATCACGGTTACAGGCCCCGACGGCAAAGTGACTAAAATTGGCTTTGAAAACGCGATTATTGCCGCTGGCTCACAAGCGACTAAATTCCCAGGTGCGCCGGATGATGATCGCATTATGGACTCAACCGGCGCCTTAGCCTTGGCTGATATCCCAAAACGCATGCTTGTGATTGGCGGCGGTATTATCGGCCTTGAAATGGGGACAGTTTATGATGCCCTTGGCTCAAAAGTGAGCGTGGTTGAATTTACTGATGGCCTCATTCAGGGCTGCGATCGCGACCTAGTGCGTCCATTACAAAAACGGATGGAAAAGCGCTTTGAAGCGATTATGCTCAACACCAAAGTAGCGAATATCGAAGCCAAAAGTGATGGCATTCATGTGCGCTTTGAAGGTGTGAATGGTAATACCGATGCACCCAAAGGCGTGGAAGTTTACGACCGGGTATTGGTGTCCATTGGTCGTCGTCCGAACGGCCTCAATATCGGTGCTGACCATGCAGGCGTAACTGTTGATGAACGAGGTTTTATTGCTGTTGACAAACAAATGCGGACTAATGTGTCGCATATCTTCGCGATTGGCGATATTGTCGGTCAACCAATGCTCGCGCATAAAGCAACTCACGAAGGCAAAGTTGCGGCAGAAGTCATCGCTGGCCTTAAGGTTGGATTCCAAGCGATAGCCATTCCGTCAGTGGCTTATACCGACCCAGAAATTGCTTGGGCAGGCATGACAGAAATCGAAGCAAAAGCAAAAGGCATTGCTATCGAAAAAGCAAGCTTCCCATGGGCGGCAAGTGGACGTGCACTTGCTGTTGCTAGAACAGAAGGCATAACAAAGCTCATTTTTGACAAAGACACACACCGTGTCATTGGCGCTGGGATCGTTGGTGTCAATGCGGGTGAACTCCTTGCAGAGGCTGTTTTAGCGATTGAAATGGGTGCCGATGCCCACGACTTAGGCTTGACGATTCACGCACATCCAACGCTTTCAGAAACTGTCTGCTTTGCGGCTGAAATGAAAGAAGGCACGATTACTGATTTGTATATTAAGAAACGGTAATTTAAGTTAGCAAAAAAAGGAGGCTTCGGCCTCCTTTTTTAATGCGCTAAATCATTTTTGTAAGCATCAGGTTTTGCATGGGGATGTTCATTATTCGATGCCTGAGGGCGATGAAACTGTTGGCAAGGCTTGCACTTGGGAATCACTTAGTATTTGTAGTTTTTCGGGCTGAATTTCTGGTAATGCTTGATGCCCGCTAGTTGCGGACAAATCCGCCGATTGAAAGTAGGCAAAAATAGCAATGTTTAATAAAACTAAAAGAATCACACTACGCTTCATAATTTTGCACTCTCCATCAAATACAAACCTTCCAAAACTAAGTGCTCAGCCAGCACAGGCTTTGCGCCAAACACTTGCGTCAAAATCGGCATCAGCATGGCTGCATCACCGCCCGTCATCACAACGGTTGGCACATCTTGGCAATACGATTCCAACTTATCCGCCTGCATCATAATCGCGCCAACTATCGCGCTTAAAACGCCGCTCGCACTTGCATCAGCGGTGCTGAGCGGGAATGTTTTCACTTGGCCATTTTGTGGATTCACCGCCGCTGTATTTTGCAGCAAAGCGTTTTGCATCATGCTAAAGCCTGGCACGATTAAGCCGCCTATAAAAGCATTTTGATAAATCGCATCAATGGTCAGCGCCGTACCAGCATTCACCACCAAACAAGCAGGCTGATTGAGATAACGCTTAAAAGCCGCCACCAGCGCGGCCCAGCGGTCAGCGCCTAAGGTTTCCGGCGCTTCATATTTATTGCTTAAGCCTAGCGTTTCAGCCTCGGCCTTTGCCCACACAACAGCAATCTCAGCTTTTTTAAGCAAAGTTGTAATGCTTTTCACAACCCCTTCGCCTGCCACATTGGCGGCAATTGCATGTTTGCACGTTTGCCAGCTTGCTGGAATTACAAACGCTGCAAGCTCAGCGTTTAAGCAAACGCCTGTTGCTTGAATGCGACCATCATCGGCAAACACCGCCCACTTGGTGCGCGTATTGCCCGAGTCTATTGCTAACATTACGCTTTACCTCTTTTCAACTTAAACCCCTCAAACTAATTTCACCCGCTGTAAAGCGCTGTTCGCCTTGCGGTGTTTTTACCAGCAAAATCCCATCGCTTGCAACGCCAATCACCTCGCCCAATACTTCACGCCCATCTGGCATGAGCATACGCACCGCTTGCTGATGGTAAGCGTGATAGCTCAACCATTCGTCCCGCAAGGCTTCAAAGCCATTTTTCTCAAAGACACTTAACACCTCAGCCATGTGTTTTAGTACCGTGCCTAGCAAGAGATTAGGGTTCGCCGCTTCAGGCTTTACGCTATAAACATCAGTAAATGGCTGGTCAATATTTCTAGCCACATTTTCAGGTAAATGCAGATTAATCCCCACACCAATCACCGCCGCACTTGGCCCATCCATGTCGCCTTGTAGCTCAATCAAAATGCCGGCTAATTTTTGCTTACTTGCTGACATTTCAATGACATTTCAATAAGTACATCATTCGGCCATTTGAGCTTTGCATTTGAAATACCTATTGCTTGAAATCCGCGGATTAACGCCACGCCCACCGCCAAACTCAAGCCAGAGAGGGCTGATGCGCCCATTTGAAACCGCCACAATAGTGAGAAAGTTAAGCTTGCGCCTAAACCTGCTTGCCAAGCACGACCCCGGCGGCCTTTACCTGCAGTTTGTAATTCCGTCACCACGCAAGTGGCATGTGCCGCCGCATGCCCGCCCAGCATTTGCGCTTGGCTTTGGTTAGCTTTTTTCATTAAATAGGTATTGGTGGATTCTAGCGTGTCGTGCAACTCTAGCTTAAACCAAGCGCGCTCTTGGCCAATCGCATTTAGAATTGCTTCTTGATTGAGCATGGTAATGGGGTCGGGCAATTTATAACCTCTGCCCCGCACCGAAAACACCTCAACACCCAATGCTTGCGCCTCTTGAATCGCACTCCAAACAGTGGTGCGCGTCACCTTAAAATGCTGAGCGATGTCCTCACCGGAGTGAAAGCGGCCGTCAGCGAGCAAGCGCAAAATTGGGAATGTCAGAGCATTAATCATATTGAACGAGAGTTTAGCATGGCTTATCACTGGCATCATGAAGGAACACGCCACGCAAAGCCGCTCACAGTGTAAAATGTCGGCTAATCTATTTAATGTATTGACTATGTCATCAGAAAAAACACCCATCGCACCTGCTTCTAACTTTATTCGCGGCATTATTGACCGTGATTTAGCGCAAGGTAACCTCAATCAAGCCAGCGGTGCCAGCCGCCACTGGGCAGGCACTCCGGGCGACGCTGCACATCATGCCGCAGGCAAGCCTGATCCAGCCAAAATTCGTACACGCTTTCCCCCAGAACCCAATGGCTATTTGCATATTGGTCACGCAAAAAGCATTTGCTTAAATTTCGGTTTAGCGCGCGATTATGAGGGTGTTTGTCACATGCGCTTTGATGACACCAACCCCGAAAAAGAAGAACAAGAGTATGTGGATAGCATCACCGAGATGGTGCAATGGCTAGGCTTTGGCTGGGAGGCTTTTGGTAAGTCACATTTATACTTCGCCAGTAATTACTTTGACTTAATGTATCAAGCCGCTGAAGCGTTAATTGGCGCAGGCAAGGCTTACGTGGATGAACAGTCTGCTGAAGAGATGCGTATTAATCGTGGCACCCTCACTGAAGCTGGTAAAAATTCTCCTTGGCGTGACCGTTCCATTGAAGAAAACTTGAGCCAATTCCGTGAAATGCGCGATGGCAAACATGCAGATGGTCGCATGGTACTCCGTGCAAAAATCGACATGGCCTCACCTAACATCAACTTACGTGACCCAGCAATTTACCGCATTAAACGTGCGCACCACCACAACACGGGCGACAAATGGTGTATCTATCCGATGTACACCTTTGCGCATCCACTGGAAGATGCATTTGAAGGTATTACGCACTCCATTTGCACACTTGAGTTTGAAGATCAACGCCCCTTCTACGATTGGATGTTAGAGCGCTTAGCCGAGGCTAGTATGCTTGCGCATCCACTTCCAAAACAATATGAGTTTGCCCGTTTAAATCTCACTTACGTTGTGCTTTCAAAACGTAAGCTCATTGATTTGGTTGAAAATAATCACGTATCCGGCTGGGATGACCCACGCTTACCAAC